>SWCE01000789.1_pt1 | contig 138641 bp, 132 predicted proteins | sample 4690061 | NCBI WGS metagenome assembly SWCE01 (sample SAMN10267279, study PRJNA491770) | bioreactor metagenome | isolation source: DHS bioreactor inoculated with subseafloor sediment | place: Japan: off Shimokita Peninsula | collected 2012-10 | reverse complement strand
ATCCTAAATGCAAAACTCAGAGACGGACTCGCAAAACAGAGTTGATGACGGTTTCCCCGTAGCGGGTCCGGCGTAGCGCTCCCGGTCGTAACCCCGGGCGAACGTAGTGAGACCCGGGGCCTACTCGTTTCCAGAGCCGTTGATAATCCGCTCGAAGCTGCGGCAAGCGGTATTGCGAGTGGGCCCCGGATCTCCGCTGCGCTTTGTCCGGGGTGACGGCTTGTGGTCGTTCATCGTCTGCAGCCTTAGCGGCACTCAGGAGAACGGTCATCATCCTGAATGCAAGGCCAATGGTCCTGCCCGAATAGCAGAGCCGAGGCCGATGCAAATAAGCACCTAACCCCGCCCGATGAACGGCATTTTCGTCGCCATGATGGTCATGAACTGGACGTTGGCCGAGAGCGGCAGGTCGGACATCTGGACGACCGCGTCGGCGACGTGCTGAACGTCCATGACCGGTTCCGGCATGATGGTGCCGTTGGCCTGGGGCAGGCCTTTCTGGAAATGTTCGGTCATCTCAGAGGCCGCGTTGCCGATGTCGATCTGGCCGCAGGCGATGTCGAACGGCCGGCCATCGAGGGAGAGTGTGCGGGTCAGGCCGGTGATGGCGTGTTTGGTCGTCGTGTAGGGCACGGAGCCCGGCCGCGGCACATGGGCGGAGATCGAGCCGTTGTTGATGATCCGGCCGCCCTGCGGGTCCTGGTGGCGCATCATGCCGAAGGCGCCACGGGCGATCAGGAACGCACCGTGCAGGTTGACGTTCAGGACCGTCAGCCACTCGTCCACGCTGAGCTCGTCGATCGGCTTGCCAGCCACGTTGTTGCCGGCGTTGTTGAAACAGACGTCAAGCCGGCCGTAGGTGGATTTGATCGCTTCGAACAGGGCGTCGACCTGGGCGGCGTCGGTGACGTCGCAGGCAACGCACAGCGCCTGACCGTCCTTCGCGCCAGCTGCGGCCTCGGTCAGGCGCTCCTCACGCCGTCCGGTCAGGATGACTTTCGCGCCCGCCTCCAGAAAGGTCTGCGCCGTTCTCCGCCCGATCCCCGAGCTTGCGCCGGTGACCAGAACCACCTTGTCCGCCACTGCCATGATTGTCCCTCCATTTTCCGGCGCTGTTTGAGGCCGGTTCGGCGCAAAGACTATGTGCGGGAAAAGGACGGAGCAAGCCGGTATCGCCGTTTCGGGTACGCTCGCCGTCAGGTTTCGGTCGGCGTTGCTTCATGCGTGGTCTTGGGCGCAGCCTGCTTGCGGGCACCGGCGTAGATCAGCCCGTAAAGGCTGGTCGCGACGACGACAAAGGCGACGATCTGATAGGTGGCGACGGTCTCGTTCATGAACACAACGGCCAGCACCATGGTCACCGCCGGCCAGGGCGCGGTGATCGAGCTGGCGAGCGACACGTCGATGTGGCGCATGGCATAAAACCAGACGATCAGTTCCAGATAATAGATCGCGCCCATTGCGATGGCGAAAAGCTGGAAATCCGGATTGAAGAGGTCCGATAATGGCAGAGATCCGTCCGGCCGAACGAGAAGCAGGGCGCCCAGGAACACGCAAGAGACCGCCACACGGAAGAAGGTGATCTGTGCCGGGGTAATCGGCGAGCTGCCGAGAACTTCTCTCAGGATGACATGGGCGACGCTCCACAGGAACGGCACGGTCAGCGCGAACAGGATCCAGATCGACAGGCCCTCGATCCGCCAGGTGCCGCCGGTGGCAAGATAGGCAATCGCCGCCAGCAGGGCGAAGGTGAAGACCTGTTCCAGTGCCGTTTTCCGCCGCTTCAGGAACAGGGTCTCCCAGAGGATGGCGAACAGCGGATAGCTCTGAATCGCAATGGCCGCGCCGACGGCCCCGGCCTTTTCCACGGCCAGCACATAGGCATAGGTCGACAGGCCGAAGATCGCGCCGGTCGCGAGAACGACGGTCAGCGTCCGGCGTTTCATCGGGCGCGGGACCGATGCGGCGAAAATGCCCGGATCGGTGGAGGTCAGTTCGCGCAAGAACAGAGGCAGGGCGAAGACGAACTGCCAGGCGCTGAGCAGAAACGCGAAACTGAGCGCGTCGATCTCCGCCGGCCGGCTGTTGGAGACGATCGGCATCACCCCTAAGATCATCAGGCACATCAGGGCGAGCGATATCCCGGTTTTCGGATCGTTCCTGCGCATCGATTCACTCCATAACTCAATACAATTTCATAAATTGCATTGACAATTGTTATGATCAATCGAAACATTATTCTCATGACAATTTGGCAGCCCACGCTCGAAGGCCGGTCCGGGCCGAAATTCCGTCAGATCTCCGATGCCATTGGCGAGGCGGCCCTGAACGGGGATTTACGCCCCGGCGAACGCCTGCCGCCCCAGCGGGACCTGGCCTATCTGCTGGGCGTATCGCTCAACACCGTCAGCCGGGCCTATGCGGATGCCATCGACCGGGGCTTTCTCAAAGGGGAGGTCGGCCGGGGAACCTATGTCCGCGGTACCGGTCCCTTGCCGTTTGCAGGCCAGGCGGCCGGCCTGAAACGGGAGGGGGCGGGACCTATCGACTTCTCGCTCAACCTGCCCGCACCGGGCGATGCGGACCGGGATCTGGCCAGAACGCTGAGGGACCTGTCGGAAACGGACGGGCTTGCCGCCTTCCTCGACTACGACATGTTTTCCACCTCCGACCGTCACACGGCGGCGGCAGCCGGCTGGCTGGGCAGGACGGGTCTGGACGCGCGGCCCGAGGAGATCGTCTTCACCTCCGGCGCCCAGCACGGGCTTCTGGTTGCCCTGATGGCGACCCTGCGGCCGGGAGACGTGCTCTTCACCGATGAATTGACCTATGCGCCGATCAAGGCGCTCGCCCACCGGCTGGACCTGAAGCTTCGCCCCGTCGCATCCGAGGGCGGTACGATGAGCCCCGATGCGCTGGAGGCGGCCTGCAGGGGCGTGGCCGGCAAGGCGGTCTACTGCATGCCGACCCTGCACACGCCGACCACGGCCACTATGAACGTGCAACGCCGGGTCGCGTTGGCGGAGGTGGCGGAAAGGCACGACCTGACGCTGATCGAGGACGATGTCTTCGGCTTCCTGCCCATTGACCGGCCACCGCCCTTGGCCAGTTTCGCGCCCGAGCGCACGATCTATATCGGCAGCGCCTCGAAGAGCCTGGCGCCGGGCCTGCGGGTCGGTTTCCTGCACGCACCCACCGGACGGATCGCCGACCTGCGTGCGGCGGTCAACCTGACAAGCTGGATGTCGCCGCCGCTGATGACGGAAATCGCCTGCCGCTGGATTGAGGACGGGACGGCGGAGCGGCTGAACGACTTTCAGCGCACAGAAGCGATGGCGCGGCAGGCAATGGCGCGGGAGCTGTTGCCGGAAGACTGTCTTCACGCTGATCCTTGCGGGTTCCATGTCTGGCTGACACTGCCGCCGGAATGGCATGCGGACGTGTTCCGGATGGAGACCGAACGCCGTGGCGTGAAGGTGATGGTCGGCGGCGCCTTTGCCATCCGTCCCGGAGAAGCGCCCAACGCGCTCCGCCTGTGCCTCAGTCATGAAAGGGATCGGGAGCGGGTTCGGCGGGGGCTTGAGGTCGTTGCGGATCTCCTTGGAGACCGCAGCGAGACCGGCGCACTGATATTGTAGGCCGCATCGGCGGTCGGTGATGACGGCTTGGATATTTCCGGCGGATCGCTTATCTTTCATGCCAAGATCGCGTTACCCGGAGAGGACCGGGCAGATGGATCGCCGGTTCTCGTTGGGTTGAGGAAGGACCGGGTTGAGGGAGGAAGTCCGTAGATGACCGTTGCGCACGAGCCCTGGCTCGTCGTGCTGTCCCTGATCGTTGCATTTCAGGGGAGTTTTGTCGGGCTGAGCCTTGGGGTTCAGGTCACCGACGCGGTCGACCCGCGGCGGCGGTTTCTCTTGGCGAGTGCCGCGCTCACCCTTGCCCTTGCAATCTGGTCGATGCATTTCGTCGGCATGCTGGCCGCGCGGCTGCCGGTGGCCGTCGATTTCCTGGTTCTGCCGACGCTGCTCTCCTTCCTTGTCTGCGTGCTTGTGGTCGGTGTTGCTGTCTTCGCGGCGAGCAACGGGCCGCTGACGGCGGTACGCCTCGGCCTGTCCGCGCTCGTCATGGGGGCGGGCATCTGCACAATGCATTATCTGGGCATGTATGCGCTGCATGCGTCCTCGCGGATGGTGCATGACCCGACCTATGTGGTGGCAAGCTTCCTGGTCGCCTTCAATGCGGCCGGCCTTGCCCTGTGGCTGAGCTTCGGCTCCGGCAAGCGCCCGCCGATCGTCGTCTCCGCCGCCGTTCTGGCCCTGGCGATCTCTGCCATGCACTACACGGCCATGGCCGGCATGCTGATTTTCCCGCGTGTCGAAGGCGTCGCCTTTACCGCACCGGCGGTCTCGCCCGGAACGCTGGCGATCATCGTGGCCTGCGTCGCCTTCCTGGTCTCGGGCCTGTTCCTGCTCACGCTGGTCCCGGATAGTCAGCGCACCGGGACTGTCACCGATACCGGGCAGCCGGACATGGCCAGTAACAGTCCGTCATGGACCGCCGAAAGCGGACAGGGGACAGGTATTCTTTCCGGCTTGAATGCGAGGCTTCAGGAAGCCGGTGCCATGGATGGTCTTATTCAACCGTCAGACGGCGGTGAAAGTGCGCCCAAGCGGGCCGCCGGGCTTCAGGCCGCCCCGTCGCAACGGTCGGTGTCAGCACATGTCAGCCGCGGACTACCCGTGGAACGGGACGGGGCCAGGAGCATGGTCAATGCATCCGACATTGTCGCGGTGCATGCGGATGCGCACTACACCCAGCTCTTCGACGGCGCGCGCCATCATTTCTGCCCGCTCGCCATCAGCGAGGTCGAACAGCAGCTCGACCCGAAGACCTTCAGCCGCGTTCACCGTAGCCACATCGTCAACCTGAACCGGGTTGCCAGCTACAAACGCTCCGGAGACGGCGGTGTCCTGACCATGGAAGGCGAGGGCCGCCATAGCGTGCCGGTCAGCCGGTCTCGCTGGACCCGGGTGAAGACGCGGCTTGCGGAACAGGCATCCGAGACGCCGATGGCGTTTTCAACGGCTGCTGCGGAGTAGTTTGGATCGGGAAGCGTAGGCTCGACAATTTCGCCGCCTGCTGCCTCGGAAATTCCGGCACGGATGCCCCTATTTCTTCTGCGCTGTTCCGATTGGGGTGTCGTCCTGTCTCATTCTATGGTTGTGTAGTCAGGGCTTTTATCGCGAATGGTACGATCTGGCATGTTGCGTAAATTCCTGTTTAGTGCAGTTGCGTTGCTGTTTGGCGCAGTCGGATTTCTGATGGTCGCGGGTTTCTTCGGCTATTTTCTTCTATTCCCGCCTGTCCCACCACCTCCAGGGATCGGAAGAGGCCTGGTCGGTACTTCTGCCGCTGCGAATACTGAGTTTCAGCGCCGGGTAGCCGAGCAGTACCCGCTCCCCATCCGTGAAGTCGAACTGGCCAAGCTCCTTGAACAGCAAGGTTTCGAAGTCTCTGACGATCGCAAAATTGCATCTTTCGAAGTGCGGAATTTTGTATGTAATCAGTTCTGGGACATCAGTTGGACAGTAGATGCTGGAGAAGTTACCAAGATCGAAGGCGTGTACATCCGTCATTGCCTCTGAATTAGAAACACCGACAAGGGCGCTTTTCCCGCAGTCTCGCGCCACCGACCGGTTCGTTGTCCGAACCTCCAAGGCTCGGTCCTGTTCAATTTGCCTTGTTTTCTCACACGCATTACGTGTTGCTGCGCTGCCCATTCCCGACTTTGCGGGTTTCTGACGGCCAATTGCACGAAATACGGATACCAAAGCCTGAAAGCGCGCCGGGACGCAACGGAAGCCTTCTGCCTGAATGGCTTAAATCCCCGATTTTTCCTTCAGTCATAAAGTGCCTTTTTCGTCTGAAATGTCATGAAATGCGTCAATGTTTCTGACGTAATTCGTGCGGAAAAACGCGCATTCCGTGTAATTTCGAGGTGCTCCGTGCAGCGGTCGTTGTCATTGCACTGCACTGTTTCCCACCATGAGACAGGTTGTCGCGCTTCGGTGCCTTTCCGCATTGGAGGATGCGTCGGAACGGATGGTCGGCAGAAGCTCTGCCGCAACGATCCGGTTTCGGGTGATGACCGCAACGACGAGGTCGGACGACTGGATGCGCGCGTCAGGTGGTCCGTCGACTTGAGGGAGGAAATGACGTGATTCCAGGTGAATTCACCTATCACAGGCCGTCGACCGTGGCTGAGGCCGTGGCGATCCTGGCCAGCCATGGCGATGAGGCCCGTCCGCTTGCAGGCGGGCACAGCATCATCCCCATGATGAAGCTGCGCATGGCAGCCCCCGAACACCTGATCGACCTGAGCGGCGTCGCCGATCTCAAGGGGATCCGCGAAGAGGGCGGGGCGATCGTTATCGGCGCGATGACGACACAGCACGAGCTGATCGCATCCGATCTGCTGGCGAGCAAATTGCCGATCATCCGCGAAACGTCGCTCCTGATCGCCGATCCGCAGATCCGTTACCTGGGCACCATCGGCGGCAACGTCGCCAACGGCGACCCGGGCAACGACATGCCCGCACTGATGCAGTGCCTGAACGCGTCCTATCGGGTCGCCGGCCCGAACGGCGAGCGGGACATCGCCGCCCGCGATTTCTATGAGGCTGCCTATTTCACGGCCCTTGCGCCGGAAGAACTGGTCACCGCCGTCAGCATCCCGGTTCCGCCGGCAGGCCACGGCTTTGCCTATGAGAAGCTGAAGCGCAAGGTCGGCGACTATGCCACCGCCGCTGCGGCCGTCGTGCTGACCATGTCCGGCGGCTCGGTAGCCTCCTGTTCGGTGGCACTGACCAACGTCGGCGACACGCCGCTTTATGCCGCCGACGCCTGCGGGATCCTCACCGGCTCCACCCTGGATGCGGACACGGTGAACCGTGCAGTTGCCGCCGCCGAAGCCATCACGCGGCCGGCGTCCGACGGCCGTGGCCCTGCGGAATACCGCACCAAGATGGCCGGCGTGATGCTGCGCCGCGCGCTTGCCCGCGCCGCCGAACGCGCAAACGGTTGAGGGAGAGACCGAGAATGAGTGATATCGAACAGGTACCGGTCACCCTGACCGTCAACGGCAAGAAGGTGCAGCGCTTTGTTGAGCCGCGCACCCTTCTGATCCACTTTCTGCGCGAGGAACTGAACCTCACCGGACCGCACATCGGCTGCGAGACGTCCCATTGCGGCGTCTGCACGGTCGAACTGAACGGCATGTCGGTGAAGTCCTGCACCTTGTTCACCGTTCAGGCGAACGGCGCGGAAATCACCACCATCGAAGGCATGGCCAATGAAGACGGCACGCTTTCCGCCCTGCAGGAAGGCTTCCGCCAGATGCACGGCCTGCAGTGCGGTTTCTGCACGCCGGGCATGATCATGCGCGCCCACGTGCTCTTGAAGGAGAACCCGGACCCGACCGAAGAGGAAATCCGCATGGGCATCTCCGGCAACCTGTGCCGCTGCACCGGTTATCAGAACATCGTCAAGGCCATCCAGTACGCCGCAGCAAAGCTGCAGGGACGTGATTTCCAGGAGGCTGCAGAATGAATGACATGACCCCGACACGGGAACAGCGCGAAGCCGCCCTGGAAGGCATGGGCTGCAAGCGCAAGCGCGTGGAAGACATCCGCTTCACGCAGGGCAAGGGCAACTACGTCGACGACCTCAAGCTGCCGGGCATGCTGTTCGGCGACTTCGTCCGCTCGCCTTACGCCCACGCCAAGGTCACCAAGATCGACGCCAGCAAGGCACTTGAATTGCCGGGCGTGATCGCGGTCCTGACCGCGGAAGAACTCAAGGGCGTGAACCTCGCCTGGATGCCGACGCTCGCCGGCGACGTCCAGATGGTTCTGGCCGACGGCAAGGTGCTCTACCAGAACCAGGAAGTGGCCTTCGTCATCGCCGAGGACCGTTATATCGCCGACGACGCGATCCAGCTGGTCGAGGTGGAATACGAGGAACTGCCGGTTCTGGTCGACCCGTTCAAGTCCATGGACCCGGATGCCCCGGTGCTCCGTCCGGACCTGGAAGGCAAGACCGAGGGCGCCCACGGTCCGCGCAAGCACCACAACCACATCTTCACCTGGGAAGTGGGCGACGAGGACGAGACCGCCAAGGCCTTCAAGGAAGCCGACGTCACCATCAAGGAGCTGATCTCCTATCACCGCACCCATCCCTCGCCCCTGGAAACCTGCCAGGCCGTGGCGTCCATGGACAAGATCACCGGTGAGCTGACCGTCTGGGGCACCTTCCAGGCGCCGCATGTCATCCGTACGGTCGCATCCCTGCTGTCCACCATTCCGGAGCACAAGATCCACGTGATCGCGCCGGATATCGGCGGTGGCTTCGGCAACAAGGTGGGCGCCTATCCGGGCTATATCTGCGCGATTGTCGCCTCCATCGTCACCGGCCGTCCGGTGAAATGGGTCGAGGACCGCATGGAGAACCTCTCCACCACGTCCTTTGCCCGCGATTATCACATGACCGCTGAAATCGCGGCGAAGAACGACGGCACGGTCACCGGCCTGAAGGTGCATGTGCTGGCCGACCACGGCGGCTTCGATGCCTGTGCCGACCCGTCCAAATGGCCGGCCGGTTTCTTCAACATCGTCACCGGATCCTATGACTTCCCGACCGCGCATCTGAGCGTCGACGGGGTCTATACCAACAAGGCACCGGGCGGCGTCGCCTACCGCTGCTCCTTCCGCGTGACGGAAGCCGCCTACTGCATCGAGCGGGCCATGGACATCCTCGCCCAGAAGCTCGGCATGGACCCGGCGGATCTTCGCATCAAGAACTTCGTCAAGCCGGAGCAGTTCCCGTATCACTCCGCCCTTGGCTGGGAATACGACAGCGGCGACTATCACACGGCCATGCAAAAGGCGATGGACACCATCGGCTACCGGCAATTGCGTGAGGAACAGAAGGCCAAGCAGGAAGCCTTCAAGCGCGGCGAAACCCGTGAGATCATGGGCATCGGCGTGTCGTTCTTCACCGAAATCGTCGGCGCCGGTCCGTCCAAGAACTGCGACATCCTCGGTGTCGCCATGTTCGACAGTGCCGAAATCCGCGTCCATCCGACCGGCTCGGTAATCTCGCGCATGGGCACCAAGTCCCAGGGCCAGGGCCACGAGACCACCTGGGCGCAGATCATCGCCACCGAGATCGGTATTCCGGCGGCCGATATCATGGTCGAGGAAGGCAACACGGATACAGCGCCCTATGGTCTGGGCACCTACGGCTCGCGCTCCACGCCGGTCGCCGGTGCCGCGATTGCCCTGGCCGCGCGCAAGATCCGCAACAAGGCGCAGATGATCGCAGCCCACATGCTGGAAGTTTCCGAATACGATCTCGAGTGGGACGTGGACGGTTTCCAGGTGAAGGGCAATCCTGAAGCGCGCAAGTCGATGAAGGAAATCGCCTGGGCCGCCTACAACGCTCCGCCTCCGGGCATGGAGCCGGGCCTTGAGGCCGTGTCCTACTACGACCCGCCCAACATGACCTATCCCTTTGGCGCGTACTTCTGCGTCATGGATATCGACGTCGACACGGGTGTCTCCAAGATCCGCCGCTTCTACGCGCTGGACGATTGCGGCACCCGCATCAACCCGATGATCATCGAGGGCCAGGTGCACGGGGGCCTGACAGAGGGCTTCGCCATCGCCATGGGCCAGGAGATCCGTTACGACGAGATGGGCAACGTGATGGGCGCGTCCTTCATGGACTTCTTCCTGCCGACGGCGGTCGAAACCCCGCACTGGGAAACCGACTACACCGTGACCCCGAGCCCGCATCATCCGATCGGTGCCAAGGGGGTCGGCGAAAGCCCGAATGTCGGCAGCGTTCCGGCCTTCTCCAACGCCGTCAACGATGCCTTCGGCTTCCTCGGAAGCACCCATATCCAGATGCCGCACGATGCCTGGCGCGTCTGGCAGGCCGCCAAGGATCTGGGCGCCCACGGCTAGCGCACGACGCTATCCGGGCTCTCACAGTCCGGCGATCAGGAGCCGCTTGCCGAAACCGTTTGCTTTGGTCGGCAGGTCGGTAAGCGGCTCCTCCTCGAATGCGCCCGGCGGGGCATGACAAATACGTTGAACCGGTCGGGACAGGACCGGGCGGGCAAGTATTCCCTGCACATGGTGAGGAAACGAGAGGTCGAAGATGGCCCTGGACAAGAAAGAGTTGGCGAAAGCGCTCAGCGAAACCGGATACGTCGCCGATGAAGGCCTGGCGACGGCTCTCGTCCTGACCGAACTCCTGAAGCGGCCGCTGCTTCTGGAAGGCGAGGCGGGTGTCGGCAAGACCGAAGTCGCCAAGGCCCTGGCCGATCTTTACGACACAAACCTGATCCGGCTGCAGTGTTACGAGGGTCTGGACCGCGCGGACGCCATCTATGAATGGAATTACCAGCGCCAGCTTCTCGCCATCAAGGCCCATGAAGGGTCCGGCGAGAGCGCGGACGAAGTCGAGGACGCGGTCTTTTCGGAAAAATATCTGCTGGAGCGGCCCTTGCTGGCGGCGATTCGTCAGGAGACGGCACCGGTCCTGCTGATCGACGAGATCGACCGGGCGGATGAGGAGTTCGAGGCCTTTCTTCTGGAAATCCTGTCCGATTTCCAGGTCTCCATTCCCGAAATGGGCACGATTGCAGCGAGGTCGATCCCCAAGGTGGTGCTGACCTCCAACGGCACACGGGAACTCTCCGACGCGCTGCGCCGCCGTTGCCTTTACCACTATGTCGATTACCCGGCACCCGACCGGGAGGCCCGGATCCTGATGAGCCGGGTGAAAGGACTCGATACGGCGCTGGCGCTCCAGATCGCAGAACTGATGGCAAAGCTGCGCAGGGAAGATCTGGCCAAAGTCCCGGGCGTTGCCGAAACCATCGACTGGGCCGCCGCCCTCATCGGGCTTGGCACGAAGAACCTGCAGGAAGACCAGGACCTGGTCTTCGAAACCCTCGGCTGCGTGCTCAAGACCCGCGAGGACCAGGCACGGGTGACGAAGGAAGTCACCGACCGGCTCCTGGGGAAAGTCGCCTGAGCCATGGCCGCGCCCGCCCTGAAACCCCCCGCCCTGAAACCACACGAAATCGAGACCGCGGAAGACGTCGGCGCCGCCCTGCGCCTGCGCCTGGCCGGTTTCATGCGCACCTTGCGCGACAACGGGTTCAAGGTCGGCCTTGCGGAAACCAACGATGCGGTGAGGCTGCTGCTGTCGCCGCTGGCCCGCCGCCCGCACGAGTTGAGAGCTGCCTTTCGCGCTCTATTCTGCGGACGCCTCTCCGACTGGCAGGCCTTTGACGAGATCTTCGATGCCTATTGGTTCGCAAAGGGCATGAAGGGGATCGTCAAGACCTCGGGTACCAGCACGAAAAAGGGCGGCAAGACCATCCGGGAAATGGTCGAAACCCAGGGCATGCGCCGGGAAGGCCTTGCCGGCGATGTGGAACGTACGCCGGGCGAGGAAGATGAAGACACGGACGACGAGGCCGCCGGCCGCCGGGAAGGCGCCAGCATTGCCGAAAACCTGGAAAGGATCGATTTTCGCAAGATCCACGATCCGGAGGTGGTCGAAAAAGCCAATGAACTGGCGGAGCGTTTGGCCCATGCCATGCGCGTGCGGCTCACGCGGCGCGACCGCCAGCGGCGCAAGGGACCCCGGCTCGACCTGCGCCGGACGATCCGTCATTCCATCGCCCATGGCGGCACGCCGATCGAGCTGATCCGCAAAGGCCCCCGCGAGCGCCAGCTTCGCCTCGTGATCCTGCTGGATGCCTCCGGCTCCATGAACAATTACACCGGCGTCTTCACCCGTTTCGTTCACGGGCTCCTGGACAATTTCCGTGAGGCGGAAGCCTTCCTGTTCCACACGAGGTTGGTGCATGTCTCCTCCGCCTTGAAGGAGAGGGACGCGGCCCGCGCTCTCGACCGCATGGGCCTGATGGCCCAGGGCGTCGGCGGCGGTACCAAGATCGGCGAGGCGCTTGCCGACTTCAACCGCTGGCACGCGGCCCGTGTGATCCATTCGCGCACCTGCGTGATCATCCTGTCGGACGGCTACGACACCGGCGATCCGGACCGCGTGGGCCTCGAAATGGCGACGCTCCGCCGTCGCTGCAAACGCATCGTCTGGCTGAACCCGCTGATCGGCTGGCAGGGCTACGAGCCGACCGCAGGCGGTATGTCCGCGGCCCTGCCTTACGTCGATCTGTTCGCGCCGGCTCATAACCTTGAGAGCCTGGCCGCGCTCGAACCTTATCTGGCAAACCTGTGAGAGGTACGATCATGACCCCGTCTCCGATCGATAGGCCGCCCGAAGCCGCCCGCGAAGACCTTCACGACCTGATGAACCGACTGCGCCGGCAGGGAAAGCCGTTCGTGCTGGCAACCGTGGTTCGCACCATATCCGTGACCGCCGCCAAGGCCGGCGCCAAGGCGGTGATCGGACCGGAAGGCGAGATCGCCGGCGGCTGGATCGGCGGTGGCTGCGCCCGCGGTGCGACCCTGAAGGCCGCCCTGCAGTCCCTGGAGGACGGCCAGACCCGGCTGATTTCCCTCCAGCCGGAAGACTTGTTGAAGGACCTTGGTGTCGCGGCCGGAGAAGAGCGGGAAGGCATCCGCTTTGCCAGGAACATGTGCCCGAGCCAGGGCACCATGGATATCTTTATCGAGCCGGTGCTGCCGCGTCCCGCGCTGGTCATTCTCGGCTCCAGCCCGGTTGCCGTCGCGCTTGCCGATCTCGGTCCCCGTGTCGGCTTCGATATTTCCGTCTGTGCGCCGGCCGACGAACAGGCGGCCTTTACAGAGGCCAACGAACGCATCGAAGGCTACGCCTTGCCGGTCGAAGCGGCGGGCGAGCGCTATCTCGTGGTGTCCACGCAAGGGAAAGGCGACCTGATCGCCCTGAAGGCCGCGATCGGCGTGGATGCCCGGCATATCGCCTTCGTCGGCAGCCGCCGCAAGGCGGAAAGCCTGCGTCAGAAATTGCTCGCCGAAGGGGTAAGCAAAGAAAAGCTCGACCGCATCAAAGCGCCGGCCGGGCTTGACCTTGGCGCCATCACGCCCGAAGAAATCGCCCTTTCCATCCTTGCCGAGATCCTGAGCGTGCGCCGGAAGGACCAGCGCGGCGAAGGTCTCGGAATTTCCTCATCCAGTGAACACGGAGATGAACACTCATGAAAATGTCCGAAAGCCAGAGGATCGAAGCCCCCCGGCAAACCGTCTGGGAAGCGCTCAACGACGCGGACGTCCTGAAGGCATCGATCCCCGGCTGCGAGGAGCTCACCAAGCATTCCGACACGGAGATGGAAGCCAAGGTCAAGCTCAAGGTCGGTCCGGTCAAGGCGACCTTCGGCGGCAAGGTGACGCTGGAAGACCTCAATCCGCCGGAAAGCTACCGGATCGTCGGCGAAGGCTCCGGCGGTGTCGCCGGTTTCGCCAAGGGCGGGGCCACGGTGCGCCTTGAGGAAGACGGCCCGGATGCCACGATCCTGCATTATGACGTCGACGCCCAGATCGGCGGCAAACTCGCCCAGCTCGGCTCACGCCTGATCGACAGCACCGCCAGGCGTCTGGCCGGTGAATTCTTCAAGACCTTCGGCGAGCAGGTCGCACCGACCCAGCCACAGGAAGAAGAAGCCGCTGCTTCCGAAGGCGCAGACGCGCCCGCTGAGGAGAAGAAGGGCTGGCTTGGTGGCTTGTTCGGCGGCAAGAAGGATGAAAAGGCGGACGAGACAGCAGCGTCCTGATTTTCCCGCGGATGCCCGTTTTGCTTGACGGGCATCCGCAAGATCCGATTACTAGAGGGAGGAATGAAATGGCAGCTCAGGCAATTCTGGCGTCCGAGGCAACCACAATGCGCGAAATCGCGGAAGATCCGTGGCTGATGACGGCCCTGGGACTCGGGACGGTGCTCACGGCCTTCTATTTCGTCGCCCACGCCTGCTGCTTCGGGGCGGATGCGGCCATGCTGAAGTCATTGTCGGTGATCTGTTCGTCCGCCGGTTAACCGAAATCAAGCGTTGTCGGTATCCGGCGTTGGCGACGCATCGGGCGCATTCATGGATTGCCGTTCCCTCGACAGGCGGTCAATGTGCGCCTTGAGTTCCGGTGTCTTCTGCATGAGTACCTGGAAATCGGAGGCTGACAGGCCGAGGAGCTGGCAATAGCCGAGCGCCGTCACATCCGCGGTTCGGCGCTTTCCGGTCAATAGCGCCATTTCCCCCACGACATCGCCGCGTCCCAGTCGGATCGTGTCCGCGCCGGTCCGGACTTCGACTGCGCCGGAGGCGATGAAATAGACCAGATCGCCTTTTTCACCCTTCCGCATCAACCGTTCTCCCGGTGTTGCGAAGGTCGGCCGCATCATCCGCGCGATGTCGTTCAGATGCTCGGCGGAAAGGTCCGCAAACAGCGCGTGCTTGGCCAGCAGGTCTTTGGTCTGCAAGCCGAGATCGAGCTCGGGTCTCTCTCGTGACTCAAGCCTGAGGCGCATCAGATCGCCGTGCAGGTCGTTGTAGAGTTCCGCGCCGATCAGCGCCTGGCTGTGTGCCATTGCATAGGCAGTGTCTTCCAGCCGGAACCCGGTCATCCGCAGAAACTGGGTTTCAAGCGCGTCCGAATAGTCCGGATATTGCAGACGCAGCGCGTCTATCGCGCGCAGGATATCGTCCCGGCGGGCGCAAAGCGTGTCGTTCAGAATGGTGCCGACCCGGTCTCCGACCAGCGGGCGGATGCGGTTATGGTTGAAGGTGACCAGCTCATTGGAAATGATCCGGCAGACGAGCAGGTATTCGAACCGGTCCGCCAGGAGGATCGCAAGCGGCCGGTGGATCTTCAGTCGCCGCTGGAGCCATTGGGCAAAGCGGAAATTGAGCCGGAACCGCAGCGCCTGACGGCTCCCCCTGTTGTATCCGGCGCGTCCTTCCGAGCGGGTCAGGTCGGCGATTTGTCCGGCAGTGGCAAGATGCAGCGAGATCGCCCGGCGGGAGACGGTTTTTTCGTTGAAGTGGTTGAGAACCAGGTAGCGTTCCCGGTCGGCCAGCGCGATCAGCCCGAGAATGACCCGTTCCTTGTCCTTGAGTTCGGCGAACGCCTGACTGGCTTCCGCGGCCGCCTTTGCCCGTTCGGCGTAGGTCTCTGTGACCGGATCGGCAATGCGCGGTTCGATCTGGTAATCTTGGGCGGTCTGTTCGACTTCCTGGCGGACATCGGCCAACGCCAGCGCCAGAAACTGGCCGCGTAGCGCCTCGTCGCGGGGGCTGAGCTTGTTCAATCCGAGAAGCTTGATCAATGGCTTCAAACTGGTGCCGTAGACCAGCAGGGTGAACAGCACGAAGCCGGTGGCAAGTTTGGTGACGAAGGTTGCGACCTCCGGCGAAAGCCCCGGATGTTCGGAGACGCTGAGCGCCAGCGTCAGGGTGACCGCGCCGCGCATGCCGCCCCACAACATCACCGTCTTGAATTTCATGCTGACGCTCTCGCCCATGCGTAACAGGCTCAAGAACGGCAGCAGGCCGAAGATGATCAGCGCCCGGGAAACAAGTGCGGCGATGGCGACCACGAACAGCAGCAGGATGTCGATCGGCTGAAAGCCTTCCACCAGACGCGGGATCAGGATCGAGGCGAGCACGAAGATGAGCGACGCGGCCCAGAAGGCGATCTGGTCCCAGACGTGATGGAGAAAGTTCCAGTCCTCCAGGGTGATACGGGAAGGGCCGTAGAGATTGAAGACGATGCCGGCGGAGACGACCGCGACCACGGCCGAGACATCGGCGAACTGGTCGCTGACCACATAGATCACGTAAGGCAGGGCCAGGCTCAGCGTGACCTGGGCAAGCGGGAGGTCCCGCATGATCGGCAGTAGCATGACGAACAGCCGGGCAACCAGCGCGCCGACGATGGCGCCGCCGATGAAGGACCGGAAAAACGCCATCAGCGCATTGGCCAGATCCAGTTCTTGGCTGCCGGTCAGGATGCCGAGCAGGAGAATAAAGATCACGATCGCGGCCGCGTCGTTGAGCAGGCTTTCGCCCTCGACGATGCGCCCAAGTCGGGCAGGGGCGCCGATGTCGCGGAAAATGGCGACGACGGCCACCGGGTCGGTGGTCGCGACGATCGCACCGAGAAGAAGGCAGGCGACGAGCGAAACGTTGCCCAGCGGATAAAGCGCGAGGCCGATGAAAAAGGTCGCGGCGAACACGGCGACTACGGCCATCAACAGGATCGGGCCGATATCCTCGAATATCCGCCGGACATCCAGCGTCAGAGATGTCTGGAACAAGAGGATCGGCAGGAACACATAGAGGATCTTTTCCGCGTCGAGCGGCGGATCGACGAAGACGATTGCAATCGTGTTGAAGGCGTCGGTGTATTCGGTGTTCAGCAGAAAGATCGCGCCGATCCCGATCAGTGTGCCGACCATGGCCAACAGCACGCTGGGCGCAAGCCCCAACCGGCGGGCAAGCGGCTGCAGCAGCGAGATCGTAATGAGAAGCCCGGCGAAGCAGCCGACGACGATTGGTGTTTCCATTTACCTAATCTGCCTTGGCTTTTGGAATTATCCAAGGCGCTGCAATGGCTTTCGAACAGGCTTCGGCGCTGCCTAGGATGATTTCCGCTTGCGCTCCGACAACCAGATGCCGCCGAGCACCAGAATCAGGGCCAGGGCGTGATGCAAGCGGAAGGGCTCGCCGAGGATCAGAATGCCGAGAGCAGCCGCGAAAATCGGTACCAGGTTGAGGAAAACACCGGCGCGCGCCGGACCGACCAGTTCCACGCCCCGGATGAAGAAGATCTGCGCGAGACAGGAGGGAAACAGGGCGATGTAAAGCGTCACCAGCCATCCCGCCGGCGTCGGCCACTGAGCGGTATCGGTCGCCATTTCGTAGATTAGGCCCGGGATGGAGATAAGGGCGGCGACGACCGACAGGACCGCGAAGAACACCAGGCCAGAGACCTGCGGCCGGTTGCGTAGGGTGATTGTGTAGCCTGCATAAAAGAAGCTGGCGATCAGCATCAGGCCGTCGCCGGGATTGATCGACAGGCTCAGCAGTGTCTCCAGGCTGCCTTGTGCGGCGACCAGGGCAACGCCGGCCAGCGTCGCAATGATACCGACGACCTGCAGCAGCCTGACCCGGGCGCCGAGCAGCAGCACCGAGCCGATCAGAACGAAGATCGGCATGGATCCCTGCAGGATCCCGAGATTGACGGCCGTCGTGTAGTGGGCGGCCATGTAGAACAGCATGTTGAAGCCGGTGAAACCGAACAGTGCCATGAGGCAGAGCTTGCCCAGATGCGGTCGCATGACCGGCCATTCCTGCCGTATCCGAGGCAGCAGCGTTAAGGTCAGAACCACACTGACGATCAACCAGCGCAGGAAGACCACCACCATCGGCGACACCCGGCCGACCGCCAACTGGCCGGCAATCGTGTTTCCGCCCCAGAACAGGGTGGTCAGGACCAGCATGATAATGGCGTTGCCGAAAATCCGGTCGGTGAAAAGCGTTGCCGCTCTTTTCATGGAAATTCCTTGTGGGTGCGAACGCTCGAGAAGTCCGCAGCTTGCTGATGCCGGAGAAATGAAACCCGGGCATGGGACGGGAGTGGTTTGATGTGGTTCCGGTAGCGTTGTGAAGAGAAAATCGCCGGCGCGCAAGGGCAGGTCGGGGTGAGTTGGTCGACCTCGTTATAGTCCTGTGGAGAAAATAAATTTGATTATTTCCATTTTGGAAAAAGTAATTCCGAACTGCGGCTGATTGACCCCGAGGCAGGTTCCAGACACAAAAGGCGTCATTCAAACGCCGATTGTCACAATTTTGCATAAAAGAACGGGAGACGCCGAGATGACAGCGCGTATCGAAGTTCAGGGCCTTCAGGTCGCCAGTGAGCTCTATGATTTCGTCAACACCAAGGCCCTTCCGGGAACCGGTGTCGACCAGGACCGGTTCTGGGAACAGCTGTCTGCCATCGTGCACGACCTTGCGCCGAAAAACCGCGCGCTTCTCGCCAAGCGTGATGCGCTCCAGGAAAAGATCGACGCCTGGCACCGCGCGAACCCCGGTGTGCCGGACATGGCGACCTACAAGGCGTTCCTGACCGAGATCGGCTATCTCGTCTCCGAAGGCGGCGATGTTGCGGCCACGACCGCCAATGTGGATCCGGAGATTTCCACGGTCGCGGGCCCGCAGCTCGTCGTGCCTGTCATGAATGCCCGTTATGCCCTGAACGCTGCCAATGCGCGCTGGGGCTCGCTCTATGACGCCCTTTACGGCACCGATGCCATGGGCTCGCTTCCCTCAGGCGGCGGTTACGATCCGGCGCGCGGCGCGGAAGTCATTGCCTATGCCCGCAAGGTGCTGGATGAAGCCGCGCCGCTGAGCGAGGGCTCCTGGGCCGACGTCACCGGTCTTTCGGTTGACGGAGGTGCCCTGAGCCTTGCGACGGCAGGTGGCACAACCACGCTTGCCGATCCGTCTCGCTTTGCCGGATATGACGGCGATGCATCGGCCCCGTCCAAAGTGCTTCTGACCCAAAACGGTCTGCATCTGGAAATCGTCGTTGATGCCAGCCATCCGATCGGCAAGACCGACAAGGCCCATATCGCCGACGTGATCGTCGAATCCGCGATGTCCACGATCATGGACTGCGAGGATTCCGTCGCCGCCGTCGATGCGGAAGACAAGGTCGTCGTCTACGGCAACTGGCTCGGCCTCATGAAGGGCGACCTGGAAGAGACCTTCGAAAAGGGCGGCAAGAAGGTGACCCGCCGCATGAACGGCGATCGCACCTATACCGCTCCGGACGGGTCCAGCCTGACGCTGCACGGCCGTTCGCTGCTGCTGGTGCGCAACGTCGGCCACCTGATGACCATCGATGCGGTTCTGGACAGGGACGGCAACGAGGTGCCGGAAGGCATTCTCGACTGTCTGGTCACCTCCCTTATCGCTCTGCACGACATCGGCCCGAACGGCCGCCGCGCCAACAGCCGCGCGGGCTCGGTCTATATCGTCAAGCCGAAGATGCACGGGCCGGAGGAAGTCGCTTTCGCCTGTGAACTCTTCGACCGGGTCGAGGACGCGCTGGGCATGGCGCGCAATACGCTCAAGATGGGGATCATGGACGAGGAACGCCGTACCACGGTCAACCTCAAGGAATGCATCCGCGCTGCCAAAGACCGCGTGTTTTTCATCAACACCGGCTTCCTCGACCGCACCGGTGACGAGATGCACACCTCCATGGAAGCCGGACCGATGATCCGCAAGGGCGACATGAAGACCGCCACCTGGATCGGCTCCTACGAGAACAACAACGTGGACGTCGGGCTTGCCTGCGGTCTGCCGGGCCATGCCCAGATCGGCAAGGGTATGTGGGCCATGCCGGATCTGATGCACGCCATGCTGGAGCAGAAGATCGGCCATCCCATGGCCGGCGCCAACACCGCCTGGGTGCCATCTCCAACGGCGGCTACGCTGCATGCGCTACACTACCACAAGGTCAACGTCGCCGAGCGTCAGAAGGAACTGAAGTCGCGCGAACAGGCAAAGCTGGAGGATATCCTGTCGATCCCGGTCGCGACCCGTCCGAACTGGTCGCCGGAGGACATCCAGGCCGAACTCGACAACAATGCGCAAGGCATCCTCGGCTATGTGGTCCGCTGGGTCGAGCAGGGGGTCGGCTGTTCCAAGGTGCCGGACATCAACAACATCGGCCTGATGGAAGACCGCGCCACCCTGCGCATTTCCTCCCAGCACATCGCCAACTGGCTGCGTCACGGCGTCTGCACGAAGGAGCAGGTCATGGAAACCATGAAGCGCATGGCAGCGCTCGTGGACGAGCAGAATGCCGGCGATCCGCTGTACCGGCCGATGGCTACCGATTTCGACGCCTCCGTCGGCTTCCAGGCCGCCTGCGATCTGGTGTTCGAGGGCTGTGCCCAGCCGAACGGCTATACCGAACCGGTCCTGCACCGCCGCCGGATCGAATTCAAGGCAAAGATGGCGTCGTGAATTCGCCGCTCTGACCAGCTGTCGGTCTGATATCCGAGCCGCAGTTCCCCGGGAACTGCGGCTTTTTTTATGTCTCAATTAAATGTGTCACCTGACGTCGGGGACTCTTGGAAGAAATACGTTAGAAATGCACACAGTACGCCTTGATAAGTGCACGTAGTGCGCTATATTCATACGTACCGGGCCGAAAACAGACAAAAAGGAGATGCCCAAATGAATGTGCACATTGCCAAATGCCTGATCGTGGACCATCGCCAGGACTACAGCCGGGACCGGCTGCGGTGGCTGCCCTCGCGCCTTTACCGGCTGTTCAGGGAAGCAAAACCCGCAACACACTAACCGCCGGCCGTCGCTCTGATGACCGGAAAAGAACGCTCGGCCTGAAAGGCGCAAGAGCGCGAAAGGGGCAGGACGTCCATCCTGAGCCTTGTAGACCCGGCTTCGGCCGGGTTTTTTATTGCTCAGGCGGGGAGGGGAAACGCATCCGTCAGCGCGCGTTCTCCGTCTTGCGAGAACCGAACGAGGCGCGAACCTTCAACGCGGCATGCCCAGCCGAGGTCCTGAAAACGGGCCAGAAGGGCACGACCGGTTGAACCGGCGAGATGGTACCGGCGCTCGCTCCAGTCCAGGCAGGATTTGCAACGGGCCTGTCTCGTCGCGGCGCCGGCCGACAGATCGATCCCGAGAGAGGTTAGAAATGCTTCGCCGTTTGCGGAAAGGTCGATCAAGCCGGCTTCGTCAGTAACCAGATACCCGCGCGCGAGCAGGCTTTCATAAACCCTGACGCCGAGATCGCCGGCCAGGTGATTGTAACAGACCCGCGCCTTGCGCAGTTCGGGGTCCTTTGGCCCGGTTCGTGTACGAAGGTGCCCCTTTTTCGCGGCCAGTCCCATCAGGCTTTCAAGAACGGCAGCCACATCGTCGTCGGCGAGGCCATAATAGCGGTGACGTCCCTGCTTGTGCCGGCTGACCAGGCCCGCCTCTGCAAGCCGGGCAAGGTGAGAACTCGCGGTTTGCGGCGTGATGCCGGCTTCCACGGCCAATTCGCTGGCGGTCAGCGCCTTGCCGCTCATGAGCGCGGTCAGCATGTTTGCACGGGCCGGGTCGCCGATAAGCGAACCGATCAGGGCGATATCGGGTCCATCTTTCATACTTCGATGCTAGTCGAAGCATTCGCATCCGGCAATATGCGAGACCGGTGACCTCACGACTATAGAGGTCCCATCTCATGCTGACTTGCTTTATCCGCTATCATATCGACCCGACCAAACGGTCCGCCTTCGAGCAATACGCCCGCAACTGGGGCGTTGCCATTCCCCGCTGCGGCGCCGATCTCATCGGCTACTATGCACCACACGAGGGGTCGAGCACTCTGGCCTATGGGGTCTACAACATCGAGAGCCTCGCGGCCTACGAGGCCTACCGGCAGCGACTGGCCGCGGATCCGCTCGGCCGGGAGAATTACGAGTTCGCACAACGTGAGAAATTCCTGTTGCGCGAGGATCGCACGTTTCTCAAGCTGGCCTCGGACGGTATATCCTCATGGCAGGAGAGTCCGGAGGAGCAACAATGATCGCCATCATTTTCGAAGTGGAACCGCATGCGGAACACAAGGACCGCTACCTGGAAATCGCAGCCAGCCTGCGCCCGGTGCTGGAGGGCATCGACGGCTTCATTTCCGTGGAGCGGTTCCAGAGCCTGACCAATCCGGGCAAGCTGCTGTCGATCTCGTTCTTTCGCGATGAAAAGGCGCTGGACGACTGGCGCAATGTCATGGCCCACCGCAAGGCGCAGACCGCCGGCCGGAACGTGCTGTTCAAGGACTACCGGCTGAAAGTCTGCAGCGTCATCCGCGACTACGGTCTGAACGATCGAGAGGAAGCGCCGGAGGACAGCAAGGCGGCGCTTTAGGTCCGTGACCTAACCGCCTATCGGTAGCCGTACCACCGCCCTAAGGCCGCGACCGTCGCCGTTCTTCAGCTCGATCGTGCCGCCGTGAGCGTGGATGATCGAGCGGGAGATGGCGAGCCCCAGGCCGATGCCGCCGGTTTCCTCGCTGCGCGATTCCTCCAGCCGGACAAAGGGTTCGAACACGTCGGCGAGCCGGTCGTCGGGAATGCCGGGCCCCTGGTCGGAAATGGTGACGACCGCTTCCTTGCCGTCCCGGACGAGATCGACCTCGACCGCTTCGCCGTAGCGGATGCCGTTTTCGATCAGGTTGCGGAAGGCGCGTCTCAACGCGACCGGCCGACAGGAAATCACCAGCCGGTCGGCTTCGTTGACCGTGGCCTGATGGCCCAGATCCTGCTGATCGCCGGCCAGGCTCTCCAGAAGCGACCCCAGATCGGTCGGTCTTGCCTCTTCCCTTGCCGCCTCGTCGCGGGCAAAGGCGAGGGTCGCCTCCGTCATCTGGCTCATTTCCTCCAGCGTCTCGATGATCTTTTCGCGGTTTTCATCGTCTTCGATGAATTCCGCGCGCAGCCTGAGCGACGTGATCGGCGTGCGCAGGTCGTGACTGATGGCCGCGAGCATGCGGGTCCGGTCGCGGACAAAGCGGGTCAGCCTGTCCTGCATGCTGTTAAAGGCTTCCGTCACCGTGCGCACCTCTAACGGGCCGGTGGCTTCAAGTTCGGCAACATCCTCGCCTCGGCCGAGCCGTTCCGCGGCATTGGCGAGATCGCGCAAGGGACGCGAAACCCGTCTCACCGCAAAGGCAACGATCAGGATCACCGCCACGGCCATCAGGCCGAGCTGCACCAGAAGCGGCTTCATGGTGCGCGGCGGCGGACGATAGTTCGTTTCCACGTTCAGGAAGGAGCCGTTCGAAAGCGGGATACTGAGCGCAAGGTCGATATGGCCCCGCTTCAGCCGGTGCAGCCGGCCGGGGTGCACTTGGCCGGACGGGGCGCGCAAGGAGGGGCGCTGCGGCCGTTCTCCGTCCTTGTCTTCATCGTCTTCCCTCAAATTCCCGAAGTCCGGCTGACGGCTGCGCGGATCCATCAGGTCCAGCAGGACATCGCGCGGCGGTGAAAACCGGTCCGCCAGAATCTGCTGCAGGCGGATTTCCGTACTGTCGGTGCCGGGATCGCGAACCACCGGCGCTTCTCCGATCCAGAAAGTCGTATGCCGGCTGGAGGAGGCTTCCAGTATCCGTGCCTGCAAGGATTCCGGCGTCTCGTCGATCAGCTTGGCGATGGAAACGGCGCGCATCAAAATGTTGTCGCGGGCGACCTCGATCAGCGCGATCCGCCGTTCGTCGTGGAAGATCCAGATACTGATCGCCTGGGCCACGAACAGGGCGATCAGCAACAGCCCGATGAGCTGGCCGGCCAGACTGCGTGGAAACGGAATACGCCAGGAGGAAGGTGTCATTCGGCGCTGCCTTTGACATCCGCCGTCAGCATGTAGCCGCCGCCCCAGACGGTCTTGATCAGTTTGGGATCCTTCGGGTCCACCTCGATCTTGCGCCTGAGCCGCGACACCTGGTTGTCGATGGAGCGGTCGAACACGGTCGGCGTCCGTCCGGTGGTCAGGTCCAGAAGCTGGTCGCGGGTCAGCACCATCTTCGGCCGCTTCAGGAAGGCGCACAGGAGCTGGAACTCGCCGCTTGAGAGGGGAACCACCACCCCGTCCGAATCCAGCAGTTCGCGTTTGGAGACATTGAGACGCCAGCCCTCGAAGCCCAGTTCTTCCTGTTCCATCGGATCGCGATCCTTGGGCACGAGCGAGGTTCGTCTGAGGACCGCACGGATGCGGGCCAGAAGCTCACGCGGATTGAACGGCTTGGTGACATAATCGTCGGCGCCGATTTCAAGGCCTATCACCCGGTCGGTATCATCCGCCATGGCCGTCAGCAGGATCACAGGGATGGATCCGGTTTCCACCAGATGGCGGCACAGCGACAGTCCGTCCTCTCCAGGCATCATGATGTCCAGGACCACCAGGTCGATCGAGGCCGCCTTCAGGGCCTTGCGGGCATGGGCGGCACTTTCGGCCGTGGTTGCCCTCAGGCCGTTCTTGATCAGATAACGCGCAAGCGTTTCCCGGATATCCCGGTGGTCGTCCACGACGAGAATATGGGGGCTCGGGTCGTTCACTCTCAGGCTCCGATCGGTAATGCGGCTCTGTAACCTTGGGTCCTGACCTTACCTAATGCGTTGCGAATGCCTTCGCGAGCCGATTTTGTATCAGGATGTAACAGGCCGGCAAATGCGGACAATTGGAGACACTTCGCCCGGTTGCCGACCGTATTTTTGAGACATTTCACGCTTATCTCTTGTTCATCGCAACGACGAACCACGGAGTAATGTGAGATGAAAACGCTTAAAACATTCGCAATGGCAGCGCTGGCAGCAGGTGTTGCGGGTACGGCTCTCACCACTTCCATGAGCGTATATGCACAAGGTGTTCCGGGATGGGGCGGCGGACATGGCCCGCAGGGCTGGCACATGATGGGCGGTCCGCGGGGCGGAATGCGCGGCAGCCGGATCATGGAACGCTTCGACGTCAACGGCGACGGTGTCATCACCCAGGCGGAAGTCGATGAAGCCGCGGCAAATCGCTTTACCGAGATGGATACCAGCGGAGACGGATCCGTCGATTTGAATGAATTCAAGACCGGCTTTGCCAAGCGGAGCAAGGACATGCAGGTCCGTGCCTTCCAGCGCCTCGATAAGGACGGCGACGGCACGGTCACCGAAGCGGAATTCAACACCCAGAGCGACCGTATGTTTGCCCGTCTCGACAGGGATGGCAACGGCGAACTGGAAATCCTGCGCGGCCGCCCCGGCGGCAAGGGCTTCGGTCCGGGAAAGGGCATGAGGCCTGGCAGCGCGACTGATTCCGATGACGACACGCCCCCCGGCCGCGGCATGGGTCCAGGAAAAGGCATGGGCCAGGGAATGGGCCAGGGAATGGGCCAGGGAATGGGCCAGGGAATGGGCCCAGGAAAAGGCATGGGTCAAGGAATGGGGCAGGGCTTCGGACCCGGCCAGGGTCGCGGCCAAGGAAGCGGCCAGGGTGGCGGTATGCGCTGGAACGACGATGATGGCCGGAACGGTCCGCGTTGGGGCCACCATTGGGGTCGGCAGCAGGGCATGGGCGGCGGCACCCGCGGGTACATGGGTATGGGCCCAATGGGTGGTCACGGCATGATGGCCGGCATGTTCCAGGTCTTCGACACGGACAACGACGGCAAGATCACCCGTGAGGAGTTCACCGAAGTTCGAGGAAAGCTTTATGCCTCCGCCGACACGGACAAGTCCGGCTCCTTCTCCCTCGATGACTTCTCCGCGATCTGGATGACCCTGCAGGAGCCCCGCGTGGTCCGTATGTTCCAGAGCATGGATACGGACGGAGATCTGAAGATCACCCCGGAAGAACATGCCGAGCGCACCAAAGACCTGGTCGAGCGTATGGACCGCAACGATGACGGTGTCCTCACCACCGCCGACTTCGGCCGCAAGGGCATGAGCAAGGGCATGAGCAAGGGCATGGGCAAGGGCAAGTGGCATCACGGCGGCTTTGGCCCTGGCCAGCGGGGAGGTTCCGGCTGCGGCCGCGGCAACCGCTGAAGTTCGACAAGATCGGCAGGGGAATCGGTTTCCCCTGCCTGAGGAAATGGCAGCGGCCGGCATCCCATGCCCCCCACCCGAATTGCCGGTCGTCTGTCAGAAGAAGGGGCCTTCGCGGCCCCTTCTTTGATGCCTGGAATTTTTTTGAGATTTCCGAAAAAAATCACTTGAACTGAAAGGCGAATTGCCCCAAATACGGCTTGCCCAAATTCGCACGTGCCCGTGGTCGTTCATGGGATGGCTGATGAAGACATCTCTTAAGGGGCCGCTGCCGCAAAACACCGCCAAGGGGCGGGGCAGCATGATCCGGACGGCTTAAAGCAACGACGTACAGAGGGTTTTTTCGGTCTCTGCCGGGGTTTCCAACCTCCGGGGTCACTGAAGAGGCACTTGTTACATCATTGCCCGACGTGCGGTTCGGTTTCCCGATCCAATCAACGGCATTCCCGACGCGGGAAAGCTTTGCGCTGCCTTCGGCTCGCATCGCCCAACCGTCGCCGCTATTGCACGCCGCCCCCGGCTTCCACCACGGGGATCGCGGTCCTGCATTATCGGCATCCTGCGACGTGAAGCTGCGAAGCGGCCAGCAAAGAGAAAGCCGGCTTCGCACGACAGATTGGAAAAGGGTAGTACCCCGATGAGCGAACGTATCCGCGAATTCCTCCGCCGCCGCGAAGACGAAGGCCCCTGCGTTGTCGTTGACACCGACATTGTCCGTGAAAACTACCTGACCTTTGCAAAGGCTCTGCCGGACACTTCTGTCTACTACGCCGTGAAAGCCAATCCGGCGCCCGAAATCCTGTCCCTGCTGGAAAGCCTCGGCTCGTCCTTCGATTGCGCCTCCGTCGGCGAAATCGAGATGGTGCTGGCAACCGGCGCGGATGCTGGCCGCATTTCCTACGGCAACACTATCAAGAAGGAACGGGACATCGCCCGCGCCTTTGAATATGGCGTCCGCCTGTTTGCCGTCGACAGCGTGGAAGAAGTCGACAAGATTGCCCGCGTGGCTTCCGGTTCCCGTGTCTTCTGCCGCGTGCTTTGCGACGGTGTCGGCGCCGAATGGCCGCTGTCGCGCAAGTTCGGCTGCGCCCCGGAAATGGCTGCGGACGTTCTGGAACATGCGCACCGCTCCGGCCTGGTCGCTCATGGCGTGTCGTTCCACGTCGGTTCGCAGCAGGCCAACCTGGGTGCATGGGACGCAGCTCTGTCCATGGCCGCCGGCGTGTTCCGCGAAATGGCGACCCGTGGCATCGAACTGAAGATGGTCAACATGGGCGGCGGTTTCCCGACCCGTTATCTGAAGGACGTCCCGGGCGTGCCGAGCTACGGCGAGGCGATCTTCCGCGCGCTGACCGATCACTTCGGCAACCGTCTGCCGTCTACCATCATCGAACCGGGCCGCGGCATGGTCGGCAACGCCGGCATGATCGAATCGGAAGTGGTTCTGATTTCGAAGAAATCCGCTGACGACGACGTCCGCTGGGTCTTCCTCGACATCGGCAAGTTCCACGGTCTCGCCGAGACCATGGACGAAGCGATCCGCTACCCGATCCGCACCCCGCGCGACGGCGACCAGACGGCTCCCTGCGTGCTGGCCGGCCCGACCTGCGACAGCGTGGACGTTCTTTACGAAAAGACGCCCTACGAACTGCCGGTCAGCCTGTCGATCGGCGACAAGGTGCTGATCGAGGCCTGTGGCGCCTACACCACCACTTATTCGTCCGTGGGCTTCAACGGCTTCGCGCCTCTGGCCTCCTACGTGATCTGAGGATCGCTGACGATGATCAACATTGTTGACGAGGCGCCGGCTCATGTCGGCGCCCGCGAGGCGCTGCTTGACCTGAGTTTCGGTTTCGACCGGCATCAGAAAACCAGCGAACGGCTGCGCGAAGGCCGCCTGCCGGCCTTTGCCTACTCGGCACTCGATGAGGACGACGCGCTTGTCGGTACCGTCCGGCTCTGGCCGGTTGCGGATACGGCGGGGCAGGGCTCCCTGATGCTCGGCCCCCTTGCCGTCGCCAAGACCTGCCAGGGGCAGCGTATCGGCGATCGTTTGATGCGCCATGTGTTGACCCAGGCGGCGCTTGCCGGTCACGGTTCGGTTTTGCTCGTAGGCGACCTTGCCTACTACGAGCGGTTCGGCTTCGCGCGCGGGCTTCTGGACAGTGTCGTGCTGCCCGGTCCGCTCGAACGGGAACGTTTCCTCGGTCTGGAGTTTGCCTCCGGCCATCTGGGACGGCTGTCCGGCTGCCTGACGGCCGCCGGCCAGATCGATCCGGCAGCGGCACTCGGTGTGCCGTCCGTCGATTTGCCCTATCACAAGGTTGCCTGAAGAACTTTTCGATATGAACATGTGCCGGCATCGCCGATGCCGGCACAATTTTTTTGCCTGAGGTGGAGAGAGATGACTGACGAGACCCTGTCCAAAGCACGAGCTCCCAAATCCGGAACCCGCAAGCCTGCCGTGCGCAAACCGGCAACCGCCAAAGCCTCGGCATCGAAGCCGGTTGCTGCGAAACCGGCGGCCGTCCGCAAGGCTTCAACCCGTAAAGCCCCAACTCGCAAAGTATCGGCGAGAAAAGCCGCTCCGAAAAAGGCGCCTGCGCAAGTCTGGCCGAAACACGGTGCGATCACCGGCCCGGTCGTCATGATCGGCTTCGGGTCCATCGGCAAGGGCACGCTGCCGCTGATCGAACGTCATTTCGATTTCGACGCCAAGCGGTTCACCGTGATCGATCCGGTGGACCGGGACGCCGGCCTGATTTCCGACAGGGGCTATCGTTTCGAGAAAGCGGCCCTGACACCTGAAAATTATGAAGAGGTCCTGACCCCGCTGCTGACCGATGGCGAGGGCCAGGGCTTCTGCGTCAATCTCTCCGTCGATACGTCTTCCCTCGACATCATGAAGCTCTGCCGCAAGCTCGGCGTCCTTTATATCGACACGGTCGTGGAACCGTGGCCCGGCTTCTATTTCGATGAAAAGGCCGACGCCGAGGCGCGGACGAACTACGCCCTGCGCGAGACCGTGCGCAAGGAGAAGAAGAAAAACCCAGGCGGCACCACCGCCGTGTCCTGCTGCGGCGCCAATCCGGGCATGGTGTCCTGGTTCGTCAAGAAGGCGCTGGTGGACATCGCCCGCGACATCGGCTTGAAGTTCGAGGAACCCGCCAGCCGCAAGGACTGGGCGAAGCTGATGAAGAAGGCCGGCGTCAAGGGCATCCACATCGCCGAGCGCGACACGCAGATCGCCAAGGGGGCAAAGCCGCTCGACGCCTTCTGGAACACCTGGTCCGTGGAAGGGTTCCTGTCCGAAGGCTTCCAGCCCGCGGAACTTGGCTGGGGCACCCATGAGAAATGGAAGCCCGGCAACGCGAAGGCCCACAAGAAGGGATGCCAGGCGGCAATCTATCTGGAACAGTCCGGCGCCAATACCCGCGTGCGCACCTGGTGCCCAACGCCCGGTGCCCAATACGGCTTCCTGGTCACCCATAACGAGGCGATCTCCATCGCCGACTACTTCACCGTGAAGAAGGACAAGAAGACCACCTACCGGCCGACCTGCCACTATGCCTATCACCCGGCGAATGTGGCTGTGTTGTCTCTGCATGAGCTGTTCGGGTCCGGCGGCAAGATCCAGCCGGAACTGCATGTGCTCAACGAGGACGAGATCGAGACGGGCATCGACGAACTGGGTGTGCTGCTCTACGGTCACGAGAAGAACGCCTACTGGTACGGTTCCCAGCTGTCGGTGGAAGAGACCCGCGAGCTGGCGCCCGACCAGAACGCCACCGGCCTGCAGGTCTCCTCGGCGGTCCTGGCGGGGATGGTCTGGGCACTGGAAAATCCGGAAAAAGGCATCGTGGAAACCGACGAGATGGATTACAGGCGCTGCCTGGAAATCCAGATGCCCTATCTCGGTCCGGTGAAAGGCTACTACACCGATTGGACGCCGCTGCAGGGACGTCCCGGCTATTATCCGGAAGACATCGACGTAACCGATCCCTGGCAGTTCCGGAACATTCTGGTTCACTGATCGGTTGAGCACACTGAATAGTTGATAATGACCTGGGAAAAACGGCGGCAAATCAAGCATTTGTCGCCGTTCTTGGATTCAGTTTCGCCGCCTGGTTGAAGATCTTGAATCATTTTCTTTGAAGCGGATTGTCAAAAAGGCGATGTTGAATCCCTTTCTGAAGACGGCGGACTGATCAGCGGGTTTCCAGCGTCAGCCGGATGATCTCCACCGGCCTGTCCTTGCCTTTGACCTTCTGCTCTCCCAGCGGGGAGTAGCGAATGTCCGCAGGCAGATTGTTGCCGATATCCTGCGACGCAAGGATGATGACTTCGGCATCCGGGTCGACTTCACGGCCGAGGGACTCCAGCCGCGAGGCCACATTCACCGTGTCGCCGATGACCGTATAGTTGACGCGGCTCGGCGCGCCGATGTCACCGACAACCAGCGGACCCCCGTGAAGTCCGATGCGGATATGCACAGGAGGCAGGCCTTGCTCCTTCCGTGCCAGATTGTCCGCATGGACGACACCGGCAATGTCCAGAGCCGCCCGCGCGGCCGGCTCGGCCGGGTTTTCGATCCGCTCCGGGGCGCCCCAGAAAGCCATGACGCTGTCGCCCACATATTTGTCGATGGTGCCGCCATGGGTTTCGATGACGGAGCCGATCAGGGTCAGGTGATGGTTGACGAAGGCGGCGATCTCAGGCGCGCTCATGGATTCAGAGAGGGACGTGAAGCCGACGATATCGGTGAACAGCACCGTCAGGTTCCGTTCTTCCGGCGGGCTGTCCGCGCGGCCTTCGCGGATGAGCTTGGTGACCAGCGTCTTGGGCATATAACGCATGAAGGCCGACAGGCCGCTCACCATCGTATTGAAACCCGTGGACAGGTCGTCCAGTTCGCGCACCATGGAATGGGGCAGTTCCGGGACCTCATCGAGATCGAGCCGTGCCACCGCGCGTGCGCCCTTGGCGGCCCGTCTGATCGGCGAGCCGATATGATGGGACAGGATGCCGGCGCCGATCAGGGATACGCCGAGAAGGGCCACGCCGATCAGGGCGGCGTCGCCGAGTTGGTGCAACGGTTGTTCGAGAATCTCTGCCGGAAAATGGGCGCCGAGCCTGACCGGAAATCCTTTGAGGCCATGCGTGCCCTTGTCCAACAGGATAAAGCGCTTGTGCCCGTCGGCATCATACCCGACGCGCAATTCGTGCCCCCGGTTCTTCCCGTCTGTCCCGCCTTCCACAAGTTCGGCCGAGGTAAGGTTTGAGAGAAATTCGTCCGGAACATGGGCAAGGTCGATCAGCGGGCTGGTGACCGTGGCCTGATCATTTTCGGAGGTAAGGGCCGGATGGGCGAAAATATTGTTGGTGCCGGGTTCCATGAGAAACACGGTGATCATGTCGCTGGAAATATCCCGCGTGATATCCGAAATCCGGTGCAGCGACATGGCCACGATGACAACTCCGGCGAATTTTCCGTCGATACGCACCGGGGTAATGTGCCCGACATAGCTGTGTCCGCGATCGGGCAGGTATTTCGCCTTTGTCCAAAACGGTTCATCGGCTTTGGCAGCCTCGTTCAGAAGCGGACCGAGGATCGGATCGTTTTTTGCGTTCCTGATGAAATTGGGGATGGAGATATCGTCGGCTTCGCCACGATCGATCTCCGTCGTGTTTCCATCCTGGTCCGCTACGGCAACGAAGGAGACATGCGGCATTGCTGCGAGCGAACCGTAGAGATACTCGGCCAGGGCATCCGGGTCGTTATGCGGAATCGCCCCCGACTTAAGGCCTTCGGTCGTGAAGTGTCCCATCTCGACCACCGCGTCGAGCTTGTCGTTGAAGGCCCCTTCGAGTGACCGCATGCCCGTGTCGACCAGTTCGCCGCCGAGATGGCGGACCACTTTCTGCGACGTGTAGGCCTGAACCAGAAGAACGAGAGCCGCGGTGACGAGGACGAAAGCTCCGATCACCGATGTCAGCGTCGGGGTGATGCGCAAGCGTTTCGGCAGCATTGAGGGCAAAATCCGTATCGAAAAAGGACGGACGGAGTATCGGCGACGGACAGGCTCTGCGTAAAGATCGGCCGGAAATTTAGGGCGGGACAAAAAAGGACAGCCATTAGAGAGGCTGCCCTTTGTTTTTCTGCTTCCGGGAGGTGTCAGCCGGCCTTTTCGACCGGATCGAATTTGTGCCCGTAGTCGACGGCGACTTCGTAGTCCGGGTCTTCCAGGATCGAGACCTCGACCAGGCTGCCGGCCTTTTCCAGAAGCTTCTGGCAGTCCGGCGACAGGTGGCGCAGGTGCAGGCGTTTGCCCGCAGCCTCGTATTTGGAGGCGAGCGCGTCGATCACTTCCAGGCCGGAGTGGTCAACCACCCGGCTGTCGATGAAGTCGATGACGACATCGTCCGGATCGTTGTTGATGTCGAAGATATCCTGAAAGCCGGTGGTGGAGCCGAAGAACAGCGGTCCGGAGAGGCGATAGACCTTCCAGCCTTCCTTGCTGACGCCGATGCGGGCACTGATCCGGCTGGCGGCATTCCAGGCATAGGCGAGGGCAGAGACGATCACCCCGACCACGACAGCCATGGCAAGGTCGGTCAGAACCGTGACGACCGTGACCAGAACGATCACCAGGGCATCGATCATCGGGATCCGGTGCATGATCTTCAGACTTGTCCACGCGAAGGTGCCGATGACGACCATGAACATGACGCCGACCAGGGAGGCGACCGGGATCTGCTCGATCAGCCGCGAGGCGAACAGGATGAAGGACAGCAGGAACAGCGCGGCCGCGATGCCGGCGATGCGCGTGCGCGCGCCGGATTTCACGTTGATCATCGACTGGCCGATCATGGCGCAGCCGCCCATGCCGCCGAAGAAGCCGGTGACGATGTTGGCCGCGCCCTGAGCCAGGCATTCCTTCGAGGCGCCGCCCTTGGTGTTGGTCAGGTCGGCCACCAGGTTCAGCGTCAGAAGGGATTCGATCAGACCGACGGCAGCCATGACCACCGCATAGGGCAGGATGATCATGAAGGTGTCCCAGTTGAGCGGCACCATAGGAATGTGGAATTCCGGGAGACCGCCGGCAATAGAGGCGAGATCACCGACTGAGCGGGTGTCGAGGTCGAGGCCGATCACGAGTGCCGAAACCGCGAGAATGCCGGCAAGCGGAGCCGGGAAGGCCCGCGTGACCTTCGGCAGCAGCCAGATCACCGCCATTGTCAGCGCCACCAGCCCGAGCATCAGGTAAAGGTCGGTCCCGCCCATCCAGGTGAAGCCACCGGAGCCGTCCGGCACCTTGAACTGGCCGAGCTGGGCCAGGAAAATGACGATGGCGAGCCCGTTGACGAAGCCGAGCATCACCGGGTGGGGCACCATGCGCATGAACTTGCCCCATCTCAGAAGTCCGACGACGATCTGGATGATCCCCATCAGCACCACGGTGGCGAACAGATATTCCACGCCGTGTTGGGCGACGAGGGAAACCATGACCACGGCAAGCGCGCCGGTTGCGCCTGAAATCATGCCCGGCCGGCCGCCGGCAACGCTGGTGATCAGGCCGACCAGGAAAGCGGCGTAAAGACCGACCAGAGGATTGACCCCGGCGACAAAGGCAAAGGCGACCGCTTCCGGCACCAGCGCAAGGGCCACGGTCAGGCCGGCCAGCAGCTCGGTCTTGATGCGGTTCGGCGTCAGGTCGGTTGAAACAGGCGCGATGGCCTCGGCACGTGCGGTCAAGGGGCACTCCAGCTCGTTGTCGTTTTTCGATCACGCGCCGGGTGTCTTGGGAGAAAGGCGCCTCGGATCAGATGGATTCTTGCGTGTTACTACAGATTTTATTGCGCTGCAGCAAGGGCGCCGGACGCGAAGCGGCCATGTGCCGCGCGCATGGTAGCGGCAGGTGAGCTGCAAAGTGTCGATCAATCTGGCCGATCACGCGCGCCGGCCACGTCCTAAGGACAGTCGCTATCCCGCACATAGCGGGCCTTGACCCATCCATGGGATACCCGGTCGCCGTTGTAGTGAGTGACCGGGCACCAGCGGCTCGGCCACGGTCTTGACGGCGGTTGGCAAGGCGCGTCGAGGTGAATGATCCCGTGGTGGCCTGGTACAAGGACATCGACAATGCGCGATGACGCCGATGCGCGCGAGCGCATGTTGAGTGCGTCATTTGCCGCAACATTGACCACGACCAGACAACCCGGGCCGCTTGTGGCTGCGGCGGGACGAGGCAGGAAAACGAGTGTTGCGAGCGCGCTTGTGGCGATTGCCGCTGACAGGAAACCGTTCTTTCGCATGTCATCCCCCTCCTTCCGGCCCCTTCTTCCGGCCCCTTTTGCCGTCCATGGGGAACCGGGTAGCAGAACGTGTCGGGAGGTCAGTCTACTTCGAGCGAAGCGGCTTGCAAACTGCGCTTGACGCAGGGTGAGGAGGCAGAGGATCACCGGCCGGTCGCGGTGTGCGCGAAACCGGCCGGGGAAGACGTTTTACGCCTTTGTTGCTTCGTGCCCTGGAGCCGGGGAGGTGAAACGCAGCAGCAGGTAACCCAGAACCGCGCTGGCGATCGAACCGGCCAGCACGCCGAGCCGCAGCTGGGCCATAAGGTCCCTGTTGTCGAACGCGAGCGAGCCGATGAACAGGCTCATGGTGAAGCCGATGCCGCACAAGAGGGCCACGCCATAAATCTGCATCCAGTTCGAGTCGCGGGGCATGGGTGCCAGACGTAATTGGACGGTGAGCCAGATCATGGCGAAGATCCCGATCTGCTTGCCCGCGAAAAGGCCAAGTGTAATGCCGAGACTGACCGGCTCCGTAAAGCTGTCGAAGCCCATGCCGGCGAATGAAACGCCTGCGTTGGCAAAGGCAAACAGGGGCAGGATGCCGAACGCGACCCAGCGGTGCAGGCCGTGCTCCAACTCCTCAAGGAGGGTGTGATGAGCCCCTTCCGCTTTGGCCAGCGGGATAGCGAAGGCCGTGATCACGCCGGCCAGCGTGGCGTGCACCCCAGACTTGAGCACGATTGTCCATAATACGACGCCGAGTACGACATAAGGCGCGGTTTTCGTCACCCCCATGCGGTTGAGGATGAAGAGAAGGACGATCGGGATGATCGCCAGCGCAAGCACCGTGAGCGACAGCTTGCTGGTGTAGAAGAAGGCGATGATGAGAATGGCGCCAAGATCGTCGAAGATGGCGATTGCCAAAAGCAGGATCTTGAGGCTGCCGGGAATCCGGTTTCCCAGCAGCGACAGCACCGCCAGCGCAAAGGCAATGTCGGTTGCCGCCGGGATCGCCCAGCCGCTCATGCTTTCCGGAGAGTCGAGATTGATCAGGGCGTAAATTCCGGACGGGACCAGGACACCGCCGATTGCGGCGATACCGGGAAGCGCCACTTGCGCAGGCGAGGCCAGTTCGCCGATGCGGAATTCCCGTTTGATTTCCAGCCCCACGAGGAAAAAGAAAATGGCCATAAGGCCATCGTTGATCCACAGCAGGAACGGTTTCGCGATTTCAAGCTCACCGAACTTGACGGCAACCGGTATCTCGAGAAACGCGGTATAGGTACCGACCAATCCGGAATTGGCGAGTACCATGGCAAGGACCGTGGCGGCAACCAGCATCAGCCCGCCTGTCGCTTCCATCTTGAGGAAGTCATTGATTGCTTCGGTCAATTGCCGGCGTTTTTGCCGGATCGCCTGGATCATGTGCCTGTTTCCAAATCCTGTCTGTTTTAAGTCAGACTGAAAGTATGGCAGCAACTCCGAAATTCAAACGTTGAAATGCACTCTTTCGTCGAAAGATGACAGCCTCGGAAGAGGCAGCTGCAAAAACCGCCTTGAGCACGGGCCCCACCGGGAGAAGCCGCGGCATCATCCCAATGGCCGCGATCAGCGGTTGCCGGTCCAGTTTGCGGCGAAGCGCACGCGGCAGCGCGGCATTGCGAAGGATGAACAGGGAAGGCGAGAACCAACTTCGGGGCGTTGGAACGAAACGGGCTTTCCTGCCGCCGGTTCGCTTTCCCGAACCCGCCGGCGCGAACTGCATCCGCGAAACCGGCCGGGGGAGCTGTCGGGGCGTTACGCCCCGGCTGCCGGTCGGGATGTGTATCTCAGCAGGAGGTAGCCCAAAGTGGCACTTAAGATCGAGCCGGTCAGGACGCCAAGGCGCAACTGGGCGACATATTCCTGTGTTTCGAAGGCGAGCGTCCCGATGAACAGGCTCATGGTGAAGCCGATACCGCACAAGAGGGCTACACCGTAGACCTGCCCCCAGTTCGCCCCGCGGGGCATTGGGGCCAGACCGATGGTGATTGTAATCCACAACGTCAGGAAAATACCGATCTGCTTGCCTGCAAATAGGCCGAGGGAAATACCGAGCGCGACCGGTTCCGAAAAACTTTCAAGCCCGATCCCGGCAAAGGAAACGCCGGCATTCGCGAAGGCGAACAGGGGCAGGATACCAAAGGCGACCCAGCGGTGCAGGCCGTGTTCCAGTTCCTCAAGCACCGTATGGTGTGCGCCTTCGGCCTTCGTCAGCGGGATCGCGAAGGCCGTCACCACGCCGGCAATGGTCGCATGAACCCCCGATTTCAGATCGATCACCCAGAGGATGAGGCCGAGAACCACATAGGGAGCGGTTTTTTTGACGCCCGCCCGATTGAGCAGGAAAAGGCCGATGATCGGAAAGATGGAAAGCGCCAGAATCTTGACGGAGAGACCACTGGTATAGAAAACCGCGATGATGACGATTGCGCCGAGGTCGTCGAAGATCGCAATTGCCAGCAGCAGGACCTTGAGGCTGGTGGGAACCCGGGGACCCAGCAGCGAAATCACGGCAACCGCAAACGCAATGTCGGTGGCCGCCGGAATTGCCCAGCCGTTCAGGCCGCCCGGATTGGACAGGTTGAACAGAACATAAATCAGGGCAGGTGCCATCATGCCGCCGATGGCGGCGATGCCGGGAAGCGCGACCTGGGCCGGCGAGGCCAATTCGCCGATGCGGAATTCCCGTTTGATTTCCAGACCCACAAGGAAGAAGAAGATGGCCATCAGGCCGTCATTGATCCATAGAAGGAGCGGCTTTGCGATCTTCAGCTCGCCGAACTGGATGGCGACCGGAATGTCCAGGAACGCCTTGTATGCATCCTGATAGGATGTATTCGCCATCACCATCGCAAGAATAGTTGCCACCACCAGAAACAGGCCGCCTGTGGCTTCCATCTTGAGAAAGTCACCGATCGTTTCGGACAGTTGGCGCCGCTTTTCGCGGATAACTTGGATCATATGCATGTTTCCAAATCGTGGCTGTTTGTCTTGAATCCATCGTAGATATGGTAGATCTTCGGAGGATTTACATGGGACAGCGACATCTTTGTTGGAGTGTTGATAACGTTGGTAACCCACGGCGGTAAATAAGTCGTTGCGAGAACGCTCCGGCTGGCCGTATTCCTGCCGCCGGTCTTCCAGATCCTATCCATCCGACTCAGCTCGATTGCGGTATTCCCCTGTCGGCCGATCGTCCGGTACTCAGGCAAGTGTCTGCAGATCCGCATCGATGCTGATCGCCTGACCTGAAATCGTCCTGCCGCGCTTTGACGCCAGGAACAGCATCATGTCGGCAAGCTGGCCGGGATCGATCATCTCCTTGATCGAGGCATGAGCGAGAAAATCCGTTTCCGCTTGGCTGTAGGTCTTGCCGAGCGCGTCCGCCTTGGCGGCGATCACCCGCGTCAGGCGATCACCTTCCACCAGCCCGGGCAGAATGGTGTTGCAGCGGATGCCGAAGGGGCCGAGTTCGCGCGCGATCGTCTTGGTGAAACCGACGATGCCCCATTTCGCGGCCGAATAGGCGCTTCGAAACTGGAAGCCGAATTTTCCCGCTGCCGACGACAGGTTGATGATCGAAGGATTGTCGGACGCTTTCAAAGGCTCGACGGCAAGCCGCGTGCAATTGAACTGGCTGGTCAGGGTGACGGCAATACACCGGTCCCAGTCCGCCGGATCCATTTTTTCCACCGGCGCGGTCGCGCCCGAAATGCCCGCATTGTTGATCAGGCAGTCGAGACCGTCGAAGGTTTCCAGCACCGTGTCGAACAGCGCCTGCACCTGCGCCCGGTCGGCGACGTCGCACAGGCTGGCGCCGATATCCGGATTGTCCGTCCTAAATGCGGACAGCGCCGCTTCGTCGATGTCGCAGATATGCACCCGCGCGCCTTCGGCTGCAAAAGCCCGCGCCGTATGCAGGCCGATCCCCGACGCCCCCGCGGTGACGAGCACCCGCAATCCTTCAAGTCCTAGATCCATTCCCGTTCCTCCCGGTGCAGCTCAAATTGCCTCATTTGCTCAAGTCCTAACCGGAGTCGCTCAGCCGGTCGAGGCGCAGGCGATGGCGGGGATCGGTCAGGCGCCATGCGCTGGCGAGCACGGCGATCAGGACGCCCATGCCGGTCGCGCCGCCAATCAGGAACATGATCAGTAACTGGTACTTTACCGCTTCCTGCGGGTCGGCGCCGGACAGGATCTGTCCGGTCATCATACCGGGCAGGGAAACCACGCCGATGGCCGCCATCGCGTTGATGATCGGTGTGAACCCGCTGCGCAGGGCGCGACGGAGCGGCGGCAGGAGCGCGGTCAGGCTGGTCTCGCCGAGGAGAAGCTGGGCCTCGATGGCGCGGCGTTCCCGGTCGACCAGCGAATGCAGGGAATCGAGACCGAGGCTGACGCCGGTCATGGTGTTGCCGAGGATCATCCCGAACAGGGGAAGCGCGTATTGCGGCGACCACCAGGGCGCGGGCTGGATCTGGGTTGTGAGCGCGAATAAGGTGACGAGGGTCCCTGAGAAGGTCATGGCCGCCGCGCCCAGACCGTAACCCCAGAACCCCGTGTGATGGCGTTCCTGCCGGGCGCGGATTTCACGGCCTGCAAACCCGATCATGAAGGTGGCAACAAGGGCCGTCAGCCAGGGGGAGGCCGCCGCGAACACCACCTTGAGAACGAGGCCCACCAGGAGCAACTGCAGGATCATCCGCACGGCGGCGATCAGCAGTTGCCGTTCCAGACCCAGACGAAGCGCCAAAGAAAGCCCTGCGTTGACGAGGATGAACACGGAAGCCAGGACCAGATCCCAGGGCGACAGAACGATGTAGCCCGTCATGCCGCAGCCTCCGGAACTTCCGACAAGCATCCGTCTTCCATCAGGAAATGCCGCCCACCAAGACGCCGGGCCTGTGCCTGGTCATGGGTGACGAGCAGGATCGCCACCCCCTGGTCCTGCTGCCGGCGCACGATGTCTTCCACCCGTTCGGTGGCCCGGTCGTCGAGCGCGGATGTCGGCTCGTCGAGCAGAAGCACCTGCGGCTTGTTATGAAGCGCCCTTGCCAGGGCGAGACGCTGCTTTTCGCCGGTGGACAGCCGGTTGACCTTCCAGTCGAGCGACTCCGGCAATCCGACAGCATCAAGAAGCGCGGCCGTCTCGGCGCCGGGTTTGAAGTGATCGGACACGTTGTCGGTCCACCATCCGCTTTCCGCAGGGATCATTGCGACGAGGCGGCGCCACTGAGGAGCGGGCATCCGGTTCCGCGACTGCCGATCCAGCCGGACGTCACCCTCGTTCGGGTCGAGATCGGCGATGGCCCGCAAAAGCAGCGACTTTCCGGCACCCGAAGCGCCGCGCAGGGAAACGCATTCGCCGGACGCAATCGAAAGAGAGACCGGCCCCACGAAGGGCGTCTTGAGATCGGCGATTTCAAACATGGCGGCGGCTGGTGTTTGAGACTGACGATCCTACGCTATCGGGTTTGTCCGGAAAGTACACCGTCCAGAATGCCAAAAAGGCCGGCCGCAGGCTGCGCCGGCCTTTTCGGTCATTTGGCATCCAGTCGGATCCGGAGAGGTGTTACTGCCCGGCGGGTTTCGACTGCTGACCGGTGTTCTGGCCACCGATACTTGCGCCGAGAAGGGCAGCCGCGCCGGCTAGCCCCGCACCGTCGCCACCGACGATGGTGTTCGGCACCAGCTTGCCGACCAGTCCGACGAGCTCGGGCTTACGTTCCAGCGAGGCAAGCAGCTTTTCAAGCGCCTGAAGCAGGGCGACCCGGTCCTGGCCGAGCACGTCGACCTGGGCGCGCTGGCCGCGGGCGAGCTCCTCCAGGTACTGGCGTTCGGCGCGGCCGAGGGCGGCGCGTTCCTGTTCGCGCTGGTTGGCGACCTGCACCGCGATCTGGGCTTCCACCAGACGCGGCTGTTCATCGGCGGTGGAGCGGGCCTGCTCGGTCTCGATGCGTTTTTGCTGGGCGTCCGTCTCCCGCTCATAGGCGATCGACAGCTGGTCGGCGAGCTGGACGCGCAGGCGCGACACCAGGAGTTCCGGCGGGATCGCCGGTTCGCCCAGGCGGATCTCGCGGATGTCGACGCCGGCCTTGTTGCCTTCCACCTTGATCTGCGCCTCGATGGTCTGCTCCAGCGCGTCCCGGTTTTCAATCAGGTCCAGCACCCGGGTCGGGCGGACGGTGTAGGTGGCCGGCGAGGCCACAGCGCCGTTGGCATCCTTGTCCTGCACCCGGATCGAGGCGCCGGCCACGTTGCGTACGATGGACCGGATCGCGGGCGTCAGGATGCGGTTCTCGATCTCTTCCAGTCCGCCGACCGAGCCGACCACGACCGGGGCATTGGTCGGATCGACCTGGACCAGGGCACGCAACTCCAGCGGGATGTCCCAGCCTTCGACCTTGACGAACACCGCCTTGTCGGCGGCATCGTTCGGGACCGGTTCGTTCACTGAGCGTTCGGTCTGCTTGATATCGCCTTCCTGGTCGACCGAGAGGTCGATGATCCGCTTGGTGTAGCCGCCCTTGTATTCCCAGGTCTGGACGCGGGTGTCGACAAGGGTGACCTCATAGGCCTGGCGGTTCAGATAATAGGCGCCGGGAAAGAGCGGGTCCTTCCAGATGCCGACACAGCCGCGCGGAACCAGCGGCACGGACAGCGCTTCGCGGGAGACCTGCGACGCGGAGACTTCCTCCTCCACGCAGTTGATGCCCGGCTGACTGACGTTGGATTTGACCACGCCCACATGCCCGGCCGGAATGACCGTGGCATTGGTGTTTTCGTCGAGCCGGACGTCGAACAGATAGCGGTTCAGGCGGTATTGTCCCGGCTTCAGCACCGTTTCCTGCGGGCCGCGCAAGCCGCCTTTGGTCAAAAAGACGTCGGCTTTCAGCATGTCGCCCATGTCCTCGTCCGGGATGGCGGGTGCCATGAACATGCCCGACGGCATGGCTTGGCCGTCCAGTGTGGTCAGCTGGCCGTAGTAGCCCTCGGGAATCGTGACCACGTCGAATTCCTCGAAGTCATAGAGGACGCGGACGAGCGGGATGAAATGAAAACCGGGGCCGAGGATTTCCGCCTGCGGACCCTTTTCGCCATTGAGCGCGATGATCCGTCCCGGGGGCAACTCCTTGAAGGCGTAGATCCGCTTCAGATGGCCGACCTGGTTGGCATCCACGAAGATGAAGGAGGTCGAGGCCAGCATGAATAGGCCGATGCCCAGGGCGACGATCCCGCCGAGCGGACCGTAAAGGAGCCGGCCCATCCTGGAGGTCGGCGTCGAAGGGCCCGGGCGGCGGACAATCATGATGATGCCTGCGACGACGGCAATTATGCCAATCAGGACTTCGAGCATGGGGGTTCTCCGAATCGTCTGTCTGAGGCCAGTTGGAGTTTACGCAACGAAAGCAGCCTTCCAAAACAGAATTGTGTCTAAGGGTTTCTGAGGCAATCGATGATGCCGGACATGCAAAGACCTCCGGACGGTCCGGAGGTCTTTTGCAGTCAGGAGATGAGGTCCCGGCCGGCTTAGTAGCGGCAGACCTTACGATAGCCGACGACAACGTAATGGCCGTAGTAAGGATCCCAGCGGCGCACGGCCTTGTTGAAGCAGCGATACGGACGCGGGGCCGGCCGATATCCATAGCCGTAAGCGGGGCCATATCCGGAGTTGTACTGCGAGCCGATGATGGCGCCGGTTGCCAGGCCGATGACAGCGCCGGCGGCGAAGGCGCCCTTGCGGCCGTTCTTTGCATCTGCGGTCTGGGTCGTGACGGTCATTGCGGATGTGGCGATGACGGCGACGGCCATGGTGGTCACTGCGATTTTCTTGAACATTGTCTTTCCCTCTGCTTTCCGGCGGGACAGGTCATTCCGCCGCCGATGAGGAAAAGCTACACGCAATTGCCCTTGCGTAATGTGATGGCGGTCACGCTTGGTGCTTTCGGCTGAAACAATGCGATCGGAGTTTTTTCAGGGCGCTCCGGGGATAGGTTTCGGCCCAAGTGCGGTTTGCCGCCATAGTGCCCGGTAGAGGTTATGGGAGCTTTGGCAAAGGCTACGACCCTGCAATGCGTTTTGCCTTAACGGCAAGTGTCTGGAGAAAAGCCCGTGCAAACACTTCTCGACGCGCCCGGAAGCTGGCGCTAAAAGCCGAGGAGTAAAAAGAATTCGGGTGGTCCAGGGAGGGCCCTCATGAAAGCGACGAATCCCGTCTTTACCGGTCTGGAAACGACCATCTTCGAAACCATGTCGCGGCTCGCCATGACGCATAAGGCGGTCAACCTGGGCCAGGGCTTTCCGGACCTGGACGGTCCGCTCGATATCCGCCAGGCCGCGGCCGATGCGTTGATCTCCGGCCCGAACCAGTATCCGCCGATGCTGGGCCTGCCCGAATTGCGCCAGGCGGTGGCCGCTGCCAACAAGCGCTTTTACGGTCTCGATATCGACTGGCAGAGCCAGGTGATCGTCACCTCCGGCGCCACGGAAGCGCTCGCCGACTGTCTGGTGGCGCTGATCGAGCCCGGCGACGAGGTGATCCTGATCGAGCCGCTTTATGACTGCTATCTGCCTTTGGTGAAGCGGGCCGGCGGCATTCCGGTGCGCTTGCGTGTTACCCCGCCTGAGTGGGCGCTCGATCTGGATGCGCTGGAGCGTGCCTTCAGCGATCAGACCAAGGCGGTCCTGATCAACAACCCGATGAACCCGACCGCCAAGGTCTTTTCCGATGCCGAGCTGCAGGCGATCGCCGACCTGTGCGTCCGCCACGACGTTTTTGCCATCTGCGACGAGGTCTATGAGCATCTGCTGTTCGACGGAATCACCCATCGGCCGCTGATGACCTTCGACGGTATGGCGGACCGGTGCGTGCGCATCGGCTCTGCAGGCAAGACCTTCTCGCTCACCGGCTGGAAGGTCGGTTACATCACCGGCGCGCAGGCGCTGATCGACCCGATCGCCAAGGCGCATCAGTATGTGACCTTCACCACCCCGCCGAACCTGCAGAAGGCGGTCGCCTACGGTCTGGCCAAGGACGAGAGCTACTATGACGGCCTGTCGGCCGAGCTTCAGGCCAAACGCGATCTCATGGCGGCAGGCCTGAAAAGGCTCGGTTTCGGCGTGCTGCCCTGTGCGGCTACTTATTTCCTGACCTGCGACATTTCCGGTCTTGGTCTCGGTGACAACGACATCGAGGTCTGCCAGAAGATGGTGGAGAAGGCCGGGGTTGCCGTTGTGCCGGTTTCCGCCTTCTATGGCGACGAAGCGCCGGGCAATTTCATCCGCTTCTGCTTCTGCAAGCAGGACAGTGTGATCAACGAGGCAATTGAGCGCCTGTCCGCCTGGATGGCGCCCGCGGCGGCCGGCGCGGTTGGTAACTAGGAGTTCTTGAATGACCAATCCCGTCACCGTCGAAGTCACGCGCGGATCGCTGGTCGAAAGCTTTCATCGGGGCGCCGTCGCCGTGGCCGACACAACGGGACGGATCGTCTGTGCCGTCGGCGACACGCGTGAGCGGGTGTTTCCGCGCTCCGCCATCAAGGCGTTTCAGGCCTTGCCGCTGGTGGAATCGGGTGCTGCCGACGCGCTCGACTTCGACGATGCGGAGTTGGCCCTTGCCTGCGCCTCCCATTCCGGCGAGGCGGTGCATGTCAATGCCGCGCGGGTGATGCTGATCAAGGCGGGGCTTTCGGAAGACGACCTGGAATGCGGCTCCCACTGGCCCCGGCGCATGGAGGATATCGCCGAGCTGATCCGCGCCGACGAAACCCCGTGCCCCTTACACAACAACTGTTCGGGAAAACATGCCGGCTTTCTGGGACTGGCAAAGGTCATGGGTGTGCCGACGCGGGGCTATGTGCTGCCCGATCATCCGGTGCAGCAGGAAATCAAGGCGGTGCTGGAACAGCTGACCGGCGACACGCTGACCCCGGATATCTGCGGCACCGACGGCTGTTCGATCCCGACCTATGCCACGCCGCTGGAGAGCTTCGCACGGGCCTTTGCCTGTTTCGGCACCGGCGAGGGACTGGATCCGGACCGCGCGAAGGCGGCGGAACGGATCTACGAGGCCTGTGTCAACGAGCCGTTCATGGTGGCCGGAACCGACCGGTTCTGCACCGACGTGATGGCCGCCTTCAACGGCCGGGTCTTCGTCAAGACCGGGGCGGAGGGCGTGTTCTGCGGCGCCGTCCCCGAGCTGGGTTTTGGCATCGCCCTCAAATGCGACGACGGCGCCACCCGCGCCTCGGAAGTCATGATGGCGGCCGTTCTGGAAGCCATGCTCGAGATGAACGAGGACGAAGCGAGTACCCTCGACCGGCTGGTCAATCCGCCGGTCCTGACCCGCCGCGAGGTTCAGGCCGGTGAAATCCGCCCGGCCAAGGATTTCCTGGCTAGTCTGAAATCCGCGCTGTCCTGAGTTCCCTTTCCTGCACACACAAAGGTTTCGAGATGTCCAGCCGCGAAGGCCTGTCCTGGCGTTTCACCCATGCCATCACCCGCGCACCCGCCGACAGCGTGGCGAAGGGGTTGCGTGCGGTCGATACGGGAGATCCGAGCGGCGCGGCGTTTCGGGCCGAACATGCGGCCTATGTCCGGGCGCTTGAAACGGCCGGCCTGAGCGTGGATGTCCTGCCGCCGCTGGAGGCCTATCCGGACAGTTGTTTCGTCGAGGATCCCGCCTTCTGTTTGCCCGACGGCGCGATCCTTCTTCGGCCCGGCACTGAAAGCCGGAAGGGGGAGCCGGGGGAAATCCGCGCAGCACTTGAAAGCCGCTTCGACCGGGTTGTCGAGATCCCCGGCAGCGGTCACGTGGATGGCGGCGATGTGCTGATGCTCGACGACGAGATCCTCATCGGCCTGTCTGCCCGCACGGACCGGGAGGGTGCGGAGGCCTTTGCCGCGTTGCTGGGCGAGTGGGACTACACCGCCCGTGTTGCCGAAACGCCCGAGGGCGTTCTTCATTTCAAGACGGCCTGTTCCACTCTTGGGGAAGGCGTGATCCTGGCCACGAAGGTGATGATCGACAGTGGCTTTTTCGGCGGCCGCAAAACGATTGCCGTACCTGACGGCGAAGACTATGCGGCCAATGTCATCCGCGTGAACGACGTGGTTCTCGTACCCGAAGGCTATCCGGAAACGCTCGCCGCCATCGAAGCCGGCGGTTTCAGGACCGTGACCGTGCCGACCCACGAGGCGCGCAAGGTCGATGGCGGCCTGTCCTGCCTGTCTCTGCGGTTCTCAAAGGGCTAGGCCGTCAAAACGGTCAGTGATTGGCGCTCTTTTCGACGACGACCTCAACCGGCAATTTGCCGGCGCTGCCGAAATCGAGAACGACCTCGAACTGATCGCCTTCCTTGACGGTCTTCTTTAGCCTGGACAGCCAGATATGTTCGCGCCATTCGGCCATTCCGAACGGTTTGTTCGGGCGCAACTCGATGCTGTCCGGCCAGCTCTCCGCGCCGTCCTTGGAAATCCGGAACCGGGTTTGGTCCGCGATCGGGCTCGATGCGCCGACAAGCTGGATCGCGTCATGACCGGTATTGAGGATCGGGCCATAGACCGCAACCCCGTCCTCGCCGTCGGCGGGCGGCGGCGCCCAGACATGGCCGACCATGATGCCGTGCAGGTTGTAGCTGTGCGCCCTGGCGTCGTCAGGCAAATGGCCGATCGCAAAGGCCAGGATGGCGGCAGCCAACAGGAGCGGAGCACGAGACAGGAAAAGATTTCGCATCGTCAAAAGCCGTTTCATTGTCTGGGGGCGTCGTTTTCGAATTTGGCGGAGGTCGTGTTCTTCAGCTTCGCGTCCTTTTCTTCCGAACCGGCCTTCAGATCGCGGGCCGCCGCGACGTCTTCCGGCGACAGGTCCTTCTGGCGGAAGAACGTGTAGGACAGGGTGATGTCATGGGCGCCCTTGGCGTCGCTGTCCTTCAGCATTTCCTCGTCGACATAGAAGACGAGGGGCATGCGGGCGCTCTCGCCGGGGCCGAGTTTTTCCTGGGTGAAGCAGAAACACTCGATCTTGAAGAAATAGGGTGCGGCCTGATAGGGCGTGACGTTGTAGGTCGCCTGAGCGATCAGGGTCTCGTCGCTGTTGTTCTTCGCGTAATAGTAGACTTTGGTCGGCTCGCCGATCCGGGCCTCGACCTTGTGCTGTTCCGGTCGGAATTCCCAGGGCAGGCCCGGGGCCACGTTGGCGTCGAAGGAGACGGTGACCTTTTCATTGGAGATCGGGGTATCCAGCTGTTTTGCGACCGCGCGCTGCACGGTTCCGCCGTATCCGGTCAGGTTGCAGAACATCCGGTAAAGGGTCGGCGAATAGCTCACCAGCGCGGTCGGGATCGCCAGCAAGATCCCGCTGACCGCGAGAATCTTTGCATGTCTGAAGCGTTTTTCGCTCATTCCACCCGTCCCGATACCAATCCCGGTTGGTATGGCTCCCCAGCCTTGGGATTTCTAACATCGGTTGAGATACGTACAACGTGACAACACCGCGCACGCAGGCCCGGTATCCGTCGTGCATGCCATCCATGCCGCCGCTTACGCTTCCGGTTACGCCGCGACCTGATTGCCGCTGATGGTCAGGTTGGGCCAGTCGGTCGAGCCGTTCAGCTCGCCGGTTGCCTTGTCGAGCCAGCGATAGCCGTTGATCGCCCCGGTTCGGCTGCCCTGGACGATGTTGTTGCTGATAACCGCCGATCCCGCGCCTTCCACGACCGTGACTGCAATACCCTGGCCGCAATCGCGGAGCATGTTCTGGGACGCAATCAGGTTGCGCATATAGGGCCCCCAGCCGAGAAGCATGCCGAAACGCGGCGCACCCTCGATCACGTTGCCGGTGATCGTCGTGTCCGCCTCGGCGGCGATGCCGATGCCGAAGCCTGCGACCTCGGGCGGGTAGGGACCGACCTCGGTCAGGTTGCGAATGAGATTGCCAGAACACACGGCAAGCCGTCCGCCCTGCATGAAATTCGCGATGGACACCCCGGTCGTCGCACCGTCGATCAGGTTGTCGGAGATGACCGCGCCCTGGAAGGCAAATTCGGAATAGATCGCGACTTCGCCGGAGCGCAGGCAGGAGTTGCCGGTGATCTGCACATTGGACCCGGTGTTGGACCGGATCGCGGAAAAGGCGCAATCGGCGATGCGGTTGCCGGAAATCACCACGCCATGGGCGCGGAACACGTTGATGCCGTTGCCCCACTGGCCAGTGCCGCCGTGTTTGGCGCCGATGCGTTCCACCCGGTTGCCGGAAATCAGCGTGCCGTCTTCGCCCTCGCTCCACCGGTGCACCCAGATGCCGCCGTTGGCGCAATCGGTGACCACATTGCCGGTGAGGGCCAGACCGTCGGCTTCATTGGAAATGATACCGGCTTCAGCGGCACCGGAGACGTGACAGTCGGTCACCCGGCCCGAACAGCGGTCCATCAGCAGGCCGGTCCGGCTGGAACCGGTGACTTCGCAATTCTGCAACGTCAGCTGACGCGCGCCGATGAAATGCAGCAACCCGTCGGTCTGGTCGCCGATCGACCGGTTGGCCCCGTCGAAGGTGATGCCATTGAGCCCGACATTGTTGACGCCCTTGGCTGTGGCGAGCAATCCGCCGCCGCCCTGATAGATCAGCCGGGTGCGTCCGGGAATGCCGACGATGAGCGTGCCGGAGGGAAAATTCAGGTCGGAAACCGGATAGGTGCCGGCCGGCAGGAACAGCGCGCGGCCCTTTTCCGCGGCCCGGTTGACCGCATCCTGGAACAGGGCACTCTGGTCGCTGGAGGCGTTCGGATAAAGGCCCAGATCGGTCGCGTCGATCGAGCCGCGCAGTTCGGCGACCTGAACAAGGGCCGTTGCAGCCGTGCCGGAAAGGCACAGCGCCGTACCGCCCATTGTCCCACCAAGGAACGCCCTGCGGGTCATTCCCGCACCGAACAGGCGGGAAACCGCGGTATTCCGGACGCAATCTGTCCCGGATTTGGAAATACGTTTGCTCATACGACGACTTGAGCAAACGCCGTGCCGATTGACGAGACCGCCTTTGACGCGGGTCAATGTTTCTCCTGACAGGCCAGGTATCCTGGCCATTGGAGGAAGGGAGGCGGAAGATGATCACGATAGAGGATTGCATCGGTCTGAGCGATCTCAGGGAAGACGAAATCCTGGCCCTTGCCGAGCACGAACATATCCCTGAAATCGCGGCGACAGCGCTGGGCGCCTATCTGTTGCACCAAGAACATGGTCCCGAACGGATCAGGGCCATGATCGAGGATGACATCCGCGCGGCCAATGCGCGTGGCGACCGGATACATGCGTCTGAACTTTTCATGGCCCTTCGCCATTTTCTGTATGACCACCGGGACGCGCTTAATGCGGAGCAGTGAGGATCAGATGCGGCGCCGGATTTCCTCAAGGATCAGGATTGCCGCCTTTTCCATCTGCTGCAACGACAGCCGCGTGTCGAAACGCCCGCGCGGCAGAGGCGGGACATGAACGAAGACGGACGGGATGCCGCTGCCGATGCTGTCCCACAAGGTCGCGTTGCACAGGTAGGTTCCAGCGTCACGGGAAAGAGCGGCCGGAAGGCCTGAACGTACGGCGGCCTGATGCAGGGCGCGGACGGGCAGGGTGGACGCTCTCGCCCTCTCCGCACCGGGCTCCAGCAAGGCTGTTTCGGCATGGGCGCCGGAAGCATCCGGTTTCACCCGTGTCGCCCGGTTGACCGCCCGGGTTTCGATATTGATCGTCCGGCGGCTGCCGTCGACGCCGAAATGCACGATGGCGTCCGGCGAGAGGTCCTGCCGCAGTCTTTCTGCGACTTCGAACCGCCCGGCCCAGGTCGTCGGCAGGATTTCGAACCGGAACCGGATCCCGCGGACCTCGGGATTCAGCCGGCGTGGCAACCGCTTCATCAGCAGTGCCGTCGGATTAACCGGCATTCCGGGGAAAGGCTCGAAGCCTGTGACAAGAACGGTTTTCAAGGTCGGTTCCCCGGAAGCGGCAAAAGGGTGCGAGCGGCAATCATTCCGCCGCAGGATCGCTCCGATTCGGATTTCGGACAACAGTCATTCGAAAACGGATTGCGGACGGAGCGGTGGCGCGCCCCGTCCGCAGCGAGCAGATGCAGCAGCTTGGTTCAGGAGGCTTCTTACTGCAGGTCGCTCGGAGCCTTGTCGGCGATGGTCTGCCACTTTTCATTGGCGGTCTTGATGTAGCCGGGAACATCTTCGTTCCAGCGCTTGGACACGGCCTTGGACAGGTTCAGGTAAAGCTTGTCATCGACGATCTTCCACACGTGCGGGTCGCCGTCGAACTTGTAGCCCATGGCAGTGCCGAAGGCGCAGAAGCCGCCGTACTGGGGGGCGTATTTGGCCGGATTTGCCTGAAAGGCTTCCTGGTTTTCCTTGGTCGCGAAGCGATAGGTCGCACCCTTGTAGTCGGCGGTCAGGTTGATGTCCCCTGCCTGGGGGTCTCCGGCCTTGAAATAGGACACCGGGTCATAGCCGCGCAGGGCAAGGCCGGTGGTCGTGGCATTGACATCGACGCCGGCGGCCAGCGCATTTGCCGCAAATGCGACGAGGAGGAAAACCGCGGCAAAGCCGCTGCGGATAAAGGACGTCATGGAATGTATCTCCCTATCGGAATATCGATCAGACGACTCGGAGCCGATCGGGACGGTAACCTGAATTATGTACCGGTTGGTTCCCAATTGGCCGAACAGCTCCTTGCGTCGTCGGCTCAGGAAACATATGATTAGGAACCGTTCGGTACAAAACACATTGAGGTGATTGCCGGGTGATCAGGGAAAGACGGTTCGGGAAGACCCCTTCGGGGGTAAGGGAGCTCGCAAAAAATGGCGCGACCGCGTGAATTCGATCCGGAAACGGCCATAACGGCTGCCATGCACCTGTTCTGGGATCATGGCTACGAGGATGCCTCTCTGGCCGGTCTGCTGGACGTCATGAAGATCACCAAGGGGTCGTTCTACAAGGCCTTTGCGGACAAGAAATCCATCTATCTCAAGACCCTCGACTATTACGACGACAAGGTGGTTGGCCGGACGGTCCGAAACCTGATGGATACGGACCAGGGAAACGGAGCCGATCGCATCCTCGCCCTGTTCGAAGCCGTTGCAACGTCCGCCAGGACTGATGGCGATCGATCTGGATGCTTCCTGTGCAATGCCCTGATTGATCGCGCCGCACATGATGCGGAAATCGAGGAAAGGCTGCAGGCAATGGTATTCCGTCTTGAAAACGGGTTCCGGGCCGCGCTGGAAGACTTGCCGCACCGGCCGGATCCGGAATGGGTCCGGGCAACGGCGCGCGGTGTGCTTTCGAGCTATTTCGGATTGCGGGTGCTCGGAAAGGCCGGCCTGTCGAAGACCATGGCCGATGATTGCGTCGCCCAGGTCCGGCGCCTCATCTCGCCTGAAAATTAGGAGCTGGCCCCCGGTCCTGCACCGCCGATCAAATGCCGATCAGTCCGGCGATCTCCTCGACTGCGATCGACACGGATGTTTCGCCCTCGCGTACGGACGCTTCGAGCGATTTCAGGCGGTCCGCGGTCCGCTTGTCGTTTTTGAGCGCTTCCATCATCCGCTGCTGAAGGAGATCCCACATCCAGGAAACCTGCTGGTCCGCGCGACGGGATTGCCATTCTCCGCTGGCGGTCATTCTGGTCCGGTGCAGTTCGACCTGCTCCCAGAGCGCGTCGAGGCCTTCGTTGGCGAGGCCGGAAATGGTAATCACAGGCGGGGTCCAGGTCGGCGATTTCGGCGCCAGGATATGCAGGGCGGCGCGGTAGTCCGAAGCCGCCGAACGGGCCCGCGTGGCGCCGTCTCCGTCCGCCTTGTTGACGGCGATCATGTCGGCGATTTCCAGGACGCCTTTCTTGATCCCCTGCAATTCGTCGCCGGCGCCCGGCAGCATCAGCACGAGAAAGAAGTCGACCATGTCGGCAACGGTGGTTTCCGACTGGCCGATGCCGACGGTTTCCACAAGAATGATGTCGAAGCCTGCCGCCTCGCACAGGAGCATGGTTTCCCGGGTCTTGGCCGCGACCCCGCCGAGCGTGCCGGCCGACGGGGAGGGGCGGATGAAGGCATCCTTGTCGACGGCAAGCTGCGCCATCCGTGTCTTGTCGCCGAGGATCGAGCCGCCGGTGCGCGTCGAGGACGGATCGACCGCAAGCACAGCCACCTTGTGGCCGGCGGCCGTCAGGTTCGAGCCGAGCGTATCGATCGTCGTCGACTTGCCGACGCCTGGAACGCCGGTGATCCCGACCCGAAGGGCCTGACCGGTCCGGGGCAGCAGCTCCTGGATCAATTCCCGGGCGATCTTGCGGTGCTCTGCCTTGCGCGATTCCACCAGGGTGATGGCGCGGGCAAGCGTCGCCCGGTTGCCGGATCGGATACCTTCGGCAAGGGCATCAACGTCGAGAGCGCGTGGGTTTGCTGGTTTCGTCATGCCCAAGGCTTAGCGGATGAATCAGTAGCCGTCACGGTCGATCTTGGTAGAAGGCGGCAGGTAGGGTAATGATAATCAGAAGACCCGAGTTTCAAGCCTGAAGTCGCGAGCCCTGAAGATGAATGCCCTGTCTTATCTGAATGCGCCGATCTGGCTTCTGGGGGTCTTCGGGTCGGAAAAATCCTATCGGAAGAACCCCATCATCGGCAGCCCGAAGCTGAACCGATGGGGCCTGCATCGGAAACGGGTGCAGATGGCCGCAGCTCTCGCCGCCTCCAGGCGCCGCCGGCTGGCTTCGGCCGTCCCTGACGAGGACCGCCGGTTTTTCGATGAAAACGGTTATTTTCTGGTCCGCAACTTTCTGCCCGACGATCTCTACAAGGCCCTGACGGAGGAAGTGACGGCCGGACCGTTCGAGGCCCGGGAGATGCGTCAGGGCCAGACCGTGACCCGCATGACCCCTCTGCCGCCGAGCATGCTTGCGGCCAACCCGGCGCTCGCCAGGACTGCGCGCGATCCGCGCGCCCGGGCGATGATCCACTATGCGGCCTCCCAGGGCGGACAACCGCAGATGTTCCTTCAGACCGTGATCGCCGAACCCAAGCGGGGTAAGAAAGATCCGCAGACGGACGTTCACGCCGATACCTTCCATGCCACCTCCAAGGCCTGGCTGTTCCTGCAGGATGTCGGCGAGGAGGACGGGCCGTTCTGCTTCGTGCCCGGATCGCACAAGGTCACGCCGGAGCGCCTGGAATGGGAATATCAGTGCTCGCTGACGGCCAGCACCGACGGGCGCAACCACCATGCCAGCGGCTCGTTCCGTATCAGCCCTGAGGAACTGGACGCGCTCGGCCTGCCGCAACCGGTCAGGATGGCGGTGCCCGCCAACACGCTCATCGTCGCCGATACCTTCGCCTTCCACGGGCGAACCCCGTCGGACCGGCCGACCACCCGGGCGGAAGTTCACTGGCACATGCGGCGCAACCCGTTCCTGCCCTGGACCGGTCTCGATCCCTTGAGCCTGCCCGGCATCCGTGAGCGCGAACTCGGGCTTCACCTGGCCTATTCCGACCTGCGCGAGAAGTATCTCAAGAAACGCAACGTCTGGCGGCCGGTCGGATCTGTGGAACTCCGCTCAGGGCCGCATATCTAGGGTCAGGACCCTGGGTTTTGGAAGGACTGCATTCGGGGAAGTTTAGGTCTTCGGCGGGAACCACAGGATCCGCTGGAGGCTCGCCTTGCGCAGCTCGTCTTGCGGTGCAAGTCGGTCGAACGGACCCGGATATTCGGGAATGGCGAAGACCAGTTCCACGTTCGGCGTTCCCCTGGCCTTGCAGATCGCCATCCCGCGCCACAGGTTCTTGCCCACCCGGCAATCGCTGCGCGAGGTGCCGACCTGGGCGAAGGTCATGCCGATCCGCTCTCCGTTCGGGCCCTGCAGATGGTGGGTCACGCCATGTACTGCGCGCACCTTGCCGTCCTTGCCCTTGAAAATCTGAAGCACCTGGAACCCGTCTGAGTTGAAGGCGCCGATCGCCCATTCCGTGGTGTTCTCTTCCGCCGTCTGGATGCCTTCGGCGGAAAATCCGGGCAGGGCGGCTTCGATCGCCTTCTCGCCGTAGCGGGTGTCCGCAGTGATACCGCCGACGCTGTCCCGCGAAATCTCGACCAATGTCACATCGGACGTTTGCGCGACCAGGATGGGTCCTGAATCGTCGATCGTCGGCGAACAGGCGGTAACGAGATAACCGAGAAGACAGGCGGTCAGGAGACGCGACGGGCGCATGGAATAAGATGACTCCGGCAAGGCTTTGTCCGTATTGGCAAAATGGACAGTCCGGCGGACATAGCACCGGGCGCATCCGGATGCAAAGCATCGCAGGTTGTTTGACCCAAGGCTCTTGTGCACAAGAGCGCCGCTACAGGGCGTGACCTTAAATGAACCATGGCAGTCATCCTGATCCGATTTGGGAGGACTGATCGGAAATTGGGGTGTCCTTAACCACGAAATAGACGCGGATTTGCCGGGGTCATTACCTATGGTAATTAGTAATAAATTATATAAAACAATAAGTTGTTCGAAAGATGAAAAATTTTTTACCGAGTGGAAGATTTTTCCTTGATTTAATTCACCATATGAATTAATAATTGTGCAGTTCCGTGAGGCATGGACCTCCGTATGGCTTCAGCGTGGAAGCCCAACAGTTCGTTTCAAACATCGAAAATTGGATTTCGGCGCCTTGTCGTTAGGGGCCGGACAGGAGTTGCGCGTGGTCAGTCAATTCAAGCCACGGCCGCTACTGCGGTCAGGGACCTATACAATTTCGGATCTGGTTGAGCGGTACGATACCTCGCTCAGGACGCTCCGTTTCTATGAACAGCATGGTCTGGTGCGCCCTGCGCGGCCAAAGCCGAATACGCGGGTCTATACGCGCGCCGATGTCGAAAGGCTCGACTTTGTGTTCGATTGCCGGCTGACGGGCATGTCCGTCCGCAGCATCGCGTCGCTTCTGAAACTCCGCGACGCACTCCCGGAAAAGGAATTCGGCAAGGTGCATGCCGGCGAATTGCGCAAACGGCTGGCGGAACTCCTGGCGGAACTGGAGCAGCTTGGAACGCAGAAAGAGGCGCTGGAGCGCGGTCTCTGTCGGCTCCAGGAAAAGCTGGCGGGCTGAAGTTTCTCCGGCGCTTTCATCGCCGAAAACGCCGGTCACAAAATGCCTTGTGGATGTGGCTCCATATGTCGAAGGGAAAACAACAAGACCCCGGACGCGCGCCGCATATGACCCGGAAATATAACAACAAGTCCGGGTTGCCTCCATCGACCCAAGGCAGGGCACCGCGAACCTGGTTCGCGGTGCTTTTCTTATCGCCCGATGCTCTAGGCGCCCGGCCTCAGGTCTCGTCCTTCTTGATCCACTTCGGCGTCGAGGGCGGCTGGTAGCTGCGAAACAGGTCCAGCAGGTCTTCGGGAGAACCGGCGACCTTCACCATGTCGCGCATGACCGGTTTCATAAAACCTTCGACCGTCTGGTGGTCAAAGAAGCCGATCAACTGATCATAGTACCCGTCCACGTTCAGAAATCCGCACGGCTTGCGGTGCATGCCGAGTTGGCCCCAGGTCCAGACTTCGAAGATTTCCTCCATGGTACCGGCACCGCCGGGAAGGGCGATAAAACCGTCCGAGAGCTCGGCCATCTTGGCCTTGCGTTCGTGCATGGAGGAAACGATATGCAGCTCGCTCAGCTTCTCGTGCGCCAGCTCCTTTTCCTGCAGGGCGGTCGGCAGCACGCCGATCACCTTTCCGCCGGCGGCAAGGGCCGCATCCGCGACCGTTCCCATCAGGCCGACCTTGGCGCCGCCATAGACCAGCGTCAGGCCCTGCTCGGCAATGATCCGGCCGGTTTCGGTTGCAACGTCGCCATAGACCTGGCGCGCTCCGAAACTCGACCCGCAAAAAATGCAAACCGCTTTCATTGATCCTGTCCCGCAATGGAGGGTGGGGCAGGGGCCGGAAACCGGTCCCCGCCAGACGTATCAATCTCTTGAGAGGGCATCCAGCACCCGGGCCCAGGAACGGATACCCTTGTGGAAGCTCTTCAGGTTGTATTTTTCATTGGGCGAATGGATCTGATCGTCGTCGAGGCCGAAGCCGATCAGCATGGAATCCATGCCGAGCATGCGCTTGAAATCGCCGACGATCGGGATCGAACCGCCCATGCCGATGAGTGCGGCGGGCTTGCCCCATTCGTCGGAAAGTGCCTTCCGGCCTTTTTCCAGGGCCGGCATGTTGAAGTCGAGCCGCAGCGCGCGGCTGCCTTCCTTGCCCAGGAACTCGACGGAGCAATCGGCCGGAACCTTTGAGCGGACATAGGCGCGGAAGGCGTCTCGGATCTTGTCCGGGTCCTGGTCGCCAACGAGGCGGAAGGTGAACTTGGCGTGGGCTTCCGCTGGAATGACCGTCTTGGAGCCGGGCCCCTGGTAGCCGCCCCACATGCCGTTTACTTCCGCGGTCGGGCGGGTCCAGATGTGCTCCAGCGGCTGGCGGTCCTTTTCGCCGCGCGGATATTTCAGGCCGATTTCGCCCAGGAACGCCTCTGAGGAAAATCCGAGCTCATCCCACATCCTGGTGACCTCTTCCGGCATTTCGACGACACCGTCGTAAAAGCCGGGCAGGGTGATGCGGCCGTTTTCGTCATGCAGGCCGGCGATGATGCTGGCTACGATATGGTTCGGGTTCTGCGCCGCCCCGCCGTAGCTGCCGGAGTGAAGATCCCGGCTGGCGGCTTTGACGATGATTTCGTCGCCGAGCAGACCGCGCAGCATGACCGAGATGGCCGGGGTATCCGCGTCCCACATAGCCGTGTCGCAGACGAGTGCAAGGTCGCAGGTCAGTTCGTCCTTGTTGGCGGTCAGGAACGGGTGCAGGGATGGGGAACCCGACTCCTCCTCACCCTCGAACAGGACGGTGACGTCCACCGGCAGGTCGCCGGTCTCGGCGATATAGGCGCGCGCGGCCTCGACGAAGGTCATCAGCTGGCCCTTGTCGTCGGCGGAACCGCGGGCGACGATGATCTTCGTTCCGTCGGCGCGGGTGACGATCCGCGGTTCGAACGGGTCGGTGTCCCAAAGGTCGAGCGGATCGACCGGCTGAACGTCGTAGTGACCGTAAAAAAGGACATGCGGGCCCGCCTTGCCCGTTTTGCGATGACCCACGACCATCGGGTGGCCGTCGGTTTCGCGAACGCTCGCCTCAATACCGATACCGGTGAGTTCCTTCGCCAGCCATTCCGCAGCGGTGCGGCAGTCCTTGTCGAAGGCGGGGTCGGTGGAAATGCTCTTGATCTTCACGAGGTCGAACAGGCGCGCCAGGCTGTTGTCGAGATCGGTATCGATCCGCGCGAGGACCTTGTCGATGGTACTCATCGGTTATCCCTATGGTTTTGCGATTGAAATTCAGGACAGAAGTTGCTGGCTACCGATCTGCCCGATCCCTGAAGGGACCGTGCAGGTCATCGGAGCCTTTAGCTTACATTATGCCCGCCAATTGAGTCGGTCACCAGTTTCCGCCGGAAAAAGAGCGTTTCAATGGTCGGCCGCATTGGGCAATCTGTTGGCGCTTGGGCCAAGGGCCGTCAAGTGACGCCAGGGTTCTCCTGCATCGCCAGTTTGTGGCGGGCAGATAGCCATGGGCCGAAAAGCGGCCATTGAAATGGCGGTATCGCCTTTTGTCCAGTGTCGGGTCGCTATCGGCGCTTCAGTGCGGTCTTCAGCCGAAACGCCATGAGGGCGTCGCCTCCCGGACCGAGCACGGCTTCCGCCTCCTTCGGGGAAGCCTGCATGCCGGTCTTTTCGTCGACCAGGGCCAGGCGAAGGCGCGTTCCTGAGTCGCGCCTGACAAGGTCCAACGGCGGACCCTCCGTTCCCGCGTGCGCATCCCATTTGTCGCCCCATTCGCGCAGTGCCGTGACCACCGTCCAGAGATCGCGGCCCTTGTCGGTCAGCACATATTCGTCTCGGGGGGGATGGTCCTGATAGCGCCGTCTGGTAACCAGGTCCGCCGCTTCCAGTTGCTTGAGGCGGGTGGCGAGGGTCTGGGCCGGAATACCGGTCGAGGTCTGAAATTCGTCATAGCGCGACAGGCCGAGCAGCAGGTCGCGCAGGATCAGGAACCCCCATCGGTCGCCGATGGCCTCCAGCGCACCGGCGACGGAACAGTTCATTCCCGAAAAGGATTTGGCGCGCATGTTTCTTCCTTAAAGACGTCGTCTACCCGGGAAAGCAGCGCCCGAAGGCGCGGAAAAGCCCCATGCTCCCTTTGACCCTGACCTTACGCAGGACGATGGCGTTGATCATGCTGTATTCCCGATTCAGGATCTTAATCCAAGTCTTCGCGTCGGCCGTCACTTTCACCTCAGCCTCGCCTTGATGCCCCCGCTCGACGGTCAGGCGCCGGTTGTCGATGCGGATGGTGACACAGGTCTCGTCTTCTCCGGCAAAGGTCCAGTGAAAAGTCGCCGAAAGTCCCTTGGACCGGCCCGGCTGGAAGCCGAGCGGCAGGCGGGCAAGGAACCCGGCAATCGACGTGACCGCAATCGATTGCCGTACCCGTTTGACCGCCTTGTGGGGATAGCGCCGGCGCGCATAGTCCTCCGCATCCGAGCCGGGCAGAACGAACAAGGTTTCTTCCTTTTCCTGCAATGGCTTGACCACCCTGGTGACGTAGTCCGGCCGATCTTCCAGAAACGGGTTGATGACATCTTCTCCGGCCGGACACACGGCAACGCAATAGGCGGCCTTGTATCCCGGTTTGAAGGAAAGCGACTGCCACATGGAGGTTGTTTCTCCGTCGCTGAACCGTTTGCGATAGGTCGCCATGTCTTTCGATTCGACGACGGCCCCGACGAAATCCGAGAAATTGCCCAGGAAATCCCGGTAGTTATGGGTATAGCAGCTCAGGAAATCGAAACGGCCATCCGGTTTCAGGGCGCCGACCGGGCAGGCGGCGACGCATAACTTGCATTCCAGGCAGGGATTGTAGTCGATCGGCTGGTCGTAGGCATCGGCGTCCGCACCGATCAGGATGGTGTCCAGCAGGATGAAGGATCCGAACTTCGGGTGAATGACGCTCCTGTGCAGGCCCATCTTGCCGAGGCCCGCGGCGACGGCAATGGGTTTGTGAGCGACGGTCCACGTCCGTCCGGGAAGCTGGGCTTCCATCGGGAATGCGGCAACGGCATTGCAGGCCGGGATGCCCAGTTCCGAGAGTTCGGTCACGATGGCGCGCGCCACCTCGTTCACTTCGTCGTAGACGGTGTGAAACTCCTGGTTTGCGACGGAGCGGACCGGAGAGCGGACCGGTTCCCGGTTCATGCGGCTGCAGACCGCGAGAAGCGTCTTCGTCTCCGGGAAAACCTGGCGGATGTAGTCGAGCTGGTCGGCGAGTTCCGGACGGTCGATCTCGACCAGGCCGGCATCTCCGGCCCCGTGTTTCCTGGCAAGGTCTTTCAGCCATTCCGCCGACAAGGGAGCTTCCGGGCCTTTTTGATGGCGGGGAGCGTTTCTGACGTTCACCACGGTGGGATGATTGTCGAATTTCATCGCGACCTCCTTTTTAACTCTAATAATGAGAGTTACTAGATAAAGCCAGGGATGGCAAGGCGCATGATGGGCATCGTCAGTCGGCCGCCGCGCCTTGCCCTGGGCAGGATGTTTCCCCAAGGCAAAGCAACCGGTTGCGGATCGAAACGCCACACCGGTGAAAGCTCGGATGGTAATGAGGTCCGGATAGCGGACTTAGAAGCCCCGTTTGATGCTGCCCAGAAGGCCGCGCACGAGCGCCCGTCCAAGAGATGAGCCGAGACTGCGGGCGGCCGATTTCAGGCCGGCCTCGATCGCGGTGTCCCGGTTCGACCGGCGGCTTGACTGCTTGCGGATACTGTCGCGGCGCGGACGGTCGTCCCGTCCGAAGTCCGGGAGCTGAAAGCCGGACCGGGTCCGCCGCGGCTCGCCGCGCTTTTCCGCATAGCGTTCTTCTTCCTGGCGCTGCTGTTCTTCCTGCCGCAGTTTTTCTTCCGCCCTCTGGGCCAGCATTTCATAGGCCGAGTGACGGTCCTTCGTTCGCTCATAGTGGCCGAAGACCGGGCTCGACTGGATCATCTTGCGCCGCTCGGCGTCGGTGATCGGACCGAGCCGCGAGGAGGGCGGACGGATCAGGGTACGCTGGACGATGGACGGAATGCCTTTGCCCTCCAGCGTGGAAACGAGCGCCTCGCCGACGCCGAGCTCCGTAATCGCCCGTTCCGTATCCAGCTCCGGGTTCGGGCGGAAGGTTTCCGCTGCCGCGCGCACGGCCCGTTGGTCGCGCGGGGTGAAGGCGCGTAGCGCATGCTGGATCCGGTTGCCGAGCTGTGACAGCACCGTTTCGGGAACATCGAGCGGGTTCTGGGTGACGAAATAAACCCCGACCCCCTTGGAGCGGACCAGCCGGACCACCTGTTCCACCTTTTCGATCAGCGCTTTCGGTGCGCCGTCGAAAAGCAGGTGCGCTTCATCGAAGAAGAACACCAGCTTCGGTTTTTCCGGGTCGCCCACTTCCGGCAGTTCCTCAAACAGTTCAGACAGCAGCCAGAGCAGGAACACCGCATAAAGCCTTGGCGAGGTCATCAGCTTGTCGGCGGCCAGAATGTTGACCATGCCCCGGCCGTCGGGAGCCGTGCGGATAAAGTCGCGGATGTCCAGTGCCGGTTCGCCGAACAGGTTTTCGCCGCCCTGGCGCTCCAGCACCAGCAGGCGCCGCTGGATCGCGCCGACGGAGGCCTTGGAGACGTTACCGTAAAGCTTCGACAATTCCGCCGCCCGGTCGGAGACATGGGCGAGCATGGACCGCAGGTCCTTGAAATCGAGCAGAAGCAGGCCTTCGTCGTCGGCCAGTTCGAACAGGACGTTCAGGACGCCTTCCTGGGTGTCGTTGAGTTCCAGCAGGCGTGCCAGAAGCAGCGGTCCGACTTCGGAGACGGTGGTGCGGATCGGGTGGCCCTGCTCGCCGAACAGGTCCCAGAAGACGGTCGGGAAGGCCTCATAGGTATACCGGTCCGAAAAGCCGATTGTCGCCGCGCGCTTTTCCAGAAAATCCTTGGAAACACCAGCCTCCGCGAGACCGGAAAGATCCCCCTTGATGTCGGCGCAGAAGACCGGCACGCCGGCGGCCGAAAAGCCTTCCGCCAGGATCTGCAGAGAAACGGTCTTGCCTGTACCCGTCGCGCCCGTAATCAGTCCGTGCCGGTTGGCGAGTTTCAGGGTGAGGGTTTCTTCCTTGTTGCTCGTGCCGATAAAGATTGTGTCCTGCGTACTCACCCTTTCCCCCACTTCATTTTCGTTCTGCACCCGGAACGGGCTAACCAATAAAAAACAGTTCACACGACGCAACGTGACCCATCGACGCCGCAATCCATCTACGTGTATAGCCTGTGTAAGACTTTAAGGCCCATAAACTTCGTGCGGGCGCAAGATTGGGAGAAAGACATGGAAGAGCTTATCAACCGGATCGTTGCAGCTTCAGGTGTCAGCGAGGAGCAGGCCCGCGAGGCCGTCGCGATCATCCTCAAGTTTCTGAACAAGGATGGACCGCAGGAACAGATGCAGCAGATTTTCGATGCTCTGCCGGGAGCGCGCGAACTGGTCGCGGAACGCGAAGGCAAAAGCGGAGGCGGGCTGCTCGGTGGCCTGGGCAGCATGATGGGCGGCGGAATGGGCGCAATGGCGGCGCTGAACGAACTGACCTCTGCCGGTCTCGACATGGGGGAAGTCCAGTCCGTGACCAAGGAACTGGTCGCCTACGCCAAGGAAAAAGCCGGTGATGACGTGGTTGATGAAGTCGTTTCGCAAATTCCTGGACTGAGCCAGGTCATCTGACCGTCATCGAAACAGAAGACCGGAAGAGCGGCTCAAACATTTGGCCCTACGCCGGGCCGGAGCGGGCACCGGAAAGCAACGGCGAGGCGCACGCGTCTCGCTTTTTCAGTTTTTGCAGGGCGTGAGCGTTTGGCGGCGCCTGACGGAACCGGGTCCGGGAAGAGGCTTCCGCCGGATTGGAACATGCGCAAACATCCCGAATTCCTGCGGCGGAGTTCGAGACGGAATGTCGGGTACCTGACTGGCAGGTACGGCAGATCAGGTTAGAGAAAAAGATGCCTGGACCGTCTTTGGCCCAGCGAACCAGCATCGGCTCGTAAAGGCATTCTCATTCACGATGCGTCGTCTTCGCGACGTCTTTCTATTTGCACAGTTCTTTATTGCCGCGCTCCATGCGCGTTTCTCTATTATTGCTCTCCGGGAACCGGAGAGATGATGGCCCCTGGAGGCCTGACGCCGGCGGTGTCGTCGGCGCTTTTCCTTGCCCTCTCGATCGTCCGGAAAACCGAACGAGGGTGTTGTTCCGTCCCTAGAGCATGCTGCGTTCGAGCGCACGCAGACAAGATTCTCTAACATTTTAAGATCGATCAACTTTTCTGCTTTCATGTGTTCCTACATGAAAGCAGGTTGATCTTGACGTTGAACACCTGACCGGATTTAGACCCGGATCTGACCGTAGCGCAGGGCTTCGATGACCGTGTGGGTCTTGTTCGAAGCATTCAGCTTGACGCTGGCATTTTGCAGGTGTGCGTGAACGGTCCGCTGCGAAATATCCAGAACGTCTGCAATTTCACTTGCGGTTTTGCCGTAAGCCGTCAGCTCCAGCACTTTCCGTTCGCGCGTGGACAGGGCGCCCGGGCGCTGGCCCGAAACGGCACCAAGATCCCGCAGGCGCGAGAAGGCGGCAGCAGCGAGTACCTCAAGTCCGGCCAGGTCCCACTTGTTTGCATGCAGCGAAGGGCCGCTTGCAAAGACAAATGCCTGGAACGGATGCAGCTCGGTTACCGGAACGACAATGATCTTATTGCCTTCGCCGGCAGCTGCCAGGAGGTCGGAATGCTCCATGTCACCGGCGGTGATGGTCCATTCGGTCGCACGGTTGGACGCAAGACCAAGCATCAGGGCACTGTCGGTTGCCGAAAGCGAGGCGCTTTCGATACCGTCATTGCGCTGATCGGGCCAGCGGAACCGATGTACGAGATTGTCGATGGGCCTGTTGGGCATGGGAAGGCCGGTCACCAGGATATGGGTGGCTCCCATCCGCCGAAGGTTGGATTCAAGAATATCCAGCACGTGGTGCGCTGCATTCGCCTCTGAGATAGCTCTCAGCTTGTTTTTCAATTCCGTATGATCAATCATTGTGCACATCCATTATTATGCAATCTGTGATTGCTTTTATTGAAGCATCAGGTTGCGTTTTCCGCTTTTTGCCCTGATACGCCGCCGATGGGATTTTGTAGTTGTTGCCAGCCCCTTTCTTCTTCTACAGATCGTTTGCAGAGAATCTGCGTGAATGGGATTGTGAATTTCCCATACGGCAGTTCGTTCAAATTACAATACAATCGCGCAAGATACCAATGGGGAAATTGGCATGATTTGGCTTATCACGCCAGAATCTTGTCCGGTTGTTTCCTTCGATGGCGTATTTTGGAGGCGGCGGCGATCCGCTCCCCATTGTTAAATTAAACAAACATTTAACGCCGGAATCCGGATTTTTGACTGTGCAGTCCGATTTTGGTCGTGAACCTATTACCCAATCTGGCTAGTTGCCATCATTCCTCGGGGAGGAATAAATAGGGGCCAGGAGATGAAAATGCCCCTGATGCTGCCTGAAGAATTTTTGAATTTCGGCGAGGACGCCTGGCTTGAAGCCGTCGATCGTGCCCTGAAGGGCGCCCCGAGGTCGCGGCTCACCGGGCGAACCGACGACGGATTGGAGATCCATCCGCTCTATCGCCAGCGCAGTGATGCCCGTCCGCTGGCAACACGGAAGGCGCAAACACCCTGGGAGATCATCCAGCGGATCGATCTTCCGAATCCGTCAGTGGCCAATGTGCAGATCCTGGAAGATCTGAAAGACGGCGCGGACGGCATTGAAGTTATCTTCGCAACCTCCACCATCTCCGTCGGACAAGGCGTGCGTGTGGACGACCTGTCCGGAATGGAGCGGTTGTTTGATGGGGTCCTGCTGGATTTGATCCGGCTTCGGCTCGGAGCCGGTCATGAAACCTCGTCGATCGTCACGATGATGCTGGCCTATGCGGAACGAAGGGGCATCGATCCGGCCAAGCTTCGCCTCAGCGCCGGACTGGACCTTTTCGGCTGGGTTGCGCGGCGCGGCCAGTTCCGTTCGGACTTCGAAGCTGTCGAGGAACGCATCTTCGATCTGGTGCATTTCCTGAAGGGTCAGGATCTCAAGTATGAATTCTTCTGCGCGGACGGGCGGGTCTGGCACGGGGCCGGGGCAACGCCGGCACAGGAATTGGCCTGTGCCTTCGCGAATGCCCTTTACTGCCTCCGTTTTCTGGAGCGGGCGGGAATCGATCCGTCCGACTGGAGCAACTGGATCAACTTCACCCTGATCGCCGATGCCGACCAGGTCGGCACGATCGCCAAGGCAAGAGCGGCGCGGCGGATCTGGGCACGGATCCTCGACGCGTGCGACCTGCCGCAGAAGCCGATGTCGCTTCATATGCCGACGTCGCGGCGCATGCTGACGGCCAACGACCCCTGGGTGAACCTGTTGCGGACGACCGTTGCCGCGTTTTCGGCCGGTGTCGGCGGCGCGGACAGCGTGACGGTCCTGCCTTTCACGATGGCCCGGGGGCTGCCGGACGGATTTGCGCGTCGTCTTGCCCGAAATACCCAGGCGATGCTGATCGAGGAAAGCAATCTTCATCAGGTGGCGGATCCCTCGGCGGGGTCGGGCGCCATTGAGGCGCGCACCGATGATCTGGTCGATGCAGCCTGGGCGCAGTTGCAGGAGATCGAAGCCGAAGGCGGGATCTGGAAAAGCCTCGTGGATGGTAAGATCCAGAGCCGAATCGCCACTTCACTCGAAGCATTGAATAAAGCGGTCGCGACGCGCAAAAAGCCGATTACCGGCGTGAGCGAATATCCCGACCTCAAAGAGACGCCGGTCCCGGTTCTGGACGACACCCTGGATGATGTCGCGCCATTGAACCACCATGTCGACCTGCCGCCTGCCGGCAAGGGAGAGCGGACGGCCGCCATGAAAGAAGCCTTCTTGGGCGGGTCGACCCTGGCGGTTGCGATCGCGACGCATCCGCAGGCGGAAAAACCGGTGCGCATCGACAAGGTACCCCTGATCCGCCTGTCCGAAGAGTTCGAAGAACTGCGTGAGCTTGCTGCCGTTTCCCGGGCGGGAACGCCACCGATCGTGTTCCTCGCCTGCCTCGGCCCGCTTGCCCAGTTCACGGCCCGCGCGACCTGGACGAGCAACGTGTTCGCAGCCGGCGGGATCGCATCCGTGGGCGGCGATGCGCACTCCGGTCTTGATGATCTGGTGGCCGCCTTCAAGGCGTCCGGTGCGAAGCTTGCGGTTCTTGTTTCTTCCGACCAGGTCTATGAAAGCGACGCCGAGGCGGCTGCGCGGGCGCTGAAGGAAGCTGGTGCCGACTACCTCTATCTTGCCGGAAGGCCGGGTGAACTGGAGGAGAGGCTGCGGGCAGCAGGTGTCGACACCTTTGTCTATGCAGGCTGCAATGTGCTTGACCTGCTGCGCGAGGCCCAGGGCCGGATCGGCCTGGTGGATGTTGAGGAGGTGCCGGCATGAGCAGGGTCCCCGATTTTAACCGCGTCGGTTTCAAGGATGTCCTGTCCGAGGCGGACACCGGGAAAAGCACTCCTTGGGAAACGCCTGAGGGCATTGACGTGTCCGGCGTCTATACCTCGGCGGATACGGCGGGCCTGAGCCATATCGATACCTGGCCCGGCCTGCCGCCGTTCCTGCGCGGTCCCTATCCGACCATGTACGTCCAGCAGCCCTGGACCGTGCGCCAGTACGCGGGCTTTTCCACGGCAGAAGAATCGAACGCCTTTTACCGGCGGAATCTGGCCGCCGGCCAGAAAGGCCTGTCGGTCGCCTTCGACCTTGCCACTCACCGCGGTTATGACAGCGATCATCCCAGGGTTGCCGGCGACGTCGGCATGGCGGGTGTCGCCATCGACAGCATCTATGACATGCGCACGCTGTTCTCCGGCATTCCGCTGGACAAGATGAGCGTGTCCATGACCATGAACGGGGCGGTGCTGCCGGTCCTGGCGCTCTATATCGTTGCAGCGGAAGAGCAGGGGGTTGCCCAGGCGGATCTTTCGGGAACCATTCAGAACGACATTCTGAAGGAGTTCATGGTCCGCAACACCTACATCTATCCGCCGAAGTCCTCGATGAAGATCATCTCGGATATCTTCGCCTTCACGAGCGCGAACATGCCGCGCTTCAATTCCATCTCGATTTCCGGCTACCACATGCAGGAAGCCGGAGCGACGGCGGACCTGGAACTCGCCTATACCATCGCCGACGGCATCGAATATGCCCGGGCCGGCGTGGCGGCCGGCATGGACATCGACAAGTTCGCGCCGCGCCTGTCCTTCTTCTGGGCGATCGGCATGAATTTCTTCATGGAAGTCGCCAAGTTGCGCGCCGCGCGGCTGATCTGGGCGAAGCTGATGCAGGAGAACTTCCAGCCGCAGAACGCCAAGTCGCTGAGCCTGCGGACCCACTCGCAGACCTCGGGCTGGTCGCTGACGGCGCAGGATGTCTTCAACAATGTGGTGCGTACCTGCGTGGAGGCCATGGCGGCAACGCAGGGCCATACCCAGTCCCTGCACACCAATGCGCTCGACGAGGCGCTGGCTCTGCCGACGGATTTTTCCGCCCGGATCGCGCGCAACACCCAGCTCTTCCTGCAGCAGGAAACCGGCACGACGGCGCCCATCGATATCTGGGGCGGGTCCTTCTACGTCGAGAAGCTGACCAACGACCTCGCCGAAAAGGCGCTTGCCCATATCCGGGAAGTGGAAGAACTCGGCGGCATGGCCAAGGCCATCGAAAAGGGTATCCCGAAGCTCCGGATCGAGGAAGCCGCCGCCAAGACCCAGGCGCGCATCGATTCCGGCGCCCAGACCGTGGTCGGCGTCAACAAGTACAAGCCGCGATCCGAAAAGCCGATCGACGTGCTGAAGGTCGACAATGCCGATGTCCGCGCCCAGCAGCTTGCCAAGCTGGAGCGTCTGAAGGCGGAACGCAACGAAACTGAGACGCAGGCCGCGCTCGAGGCATTGACGAAATGCGCCGAGACGGGCGAGGGCAATCTGCTCGACCTGTCGGTCAAGGCAGCGCGCGCCATGGCCACCGTCGGTGAGATCTCCATGGCCATGGAAAAGGTCTTCGGGCGCCACAAGGCAGAGATCAAGTCGATTGCCGGGGTCTACAAACGGGAGGCGGGCGCCATGTCCGGAGCCATCCAGAAGGTCCAGAAGATGGTCGAGCAGTTCGAGGAAAACGACGGCCGCCGGCCGCGTATCCTCGTCGCCAAGATGGGCCAGGACGGTCATGACCGCGGCCAGAAGGTGATCGCCTCCGCCTTTGCCGACCTCGGCTTCGACGTGGATATCGGGCCGCTGTTCCAGACGCCGGAAGAAGCCGCCCGCCAGGCGGTCGAAAACGATGTCCATGTGGTCGGCGTGTCGTCGCTGGCCGCCGGTCACCTGACGCTCGTGCCCGCGTTGAAGAAGGCGTTGGCCGACGAGGGCCGCGAGGACATCATGATCGTCGTCGGCGGTGTCGTGCCGCCGCAGGATTACGACGAACTCTACCGTTCAGGCGCTGCGGCGATCTTCCCGCCTGGAACCGTGATCGCCGAAGCGGCCGTGGACCTGATCGACAAGCTGAACGCCGAGCTTGGCTACGAGCCCGCCCAGGCGGCGGAATAGGGACGGGGTGCATGGAGGTCCACTTTGTAGGATGCGGTGACGCATTCGGCAGCGGCGGGCGCTTCAACACCTGCTTTCACGTCACCGGCGAGACCGCGAATTTCCTGATCGACTGCGGCGCGACCTCCCTGGTCGCGCTGAAACGGGCGAATGTCGTGCTCAATGACATCCGCGTCATTCTGATCACCCATTTCCACGCCGACCACTTCGGCGGCATTCCTCCGTTCATGCTCGATGCCCAGTTCTTTTCCAAACGGACCGCGCCGTTGACGATTGCCGGTCCGTTCGGCTTGAAGGACTCGTTCCTGCGGGCAATGGAAACGGCCTTTCCCGGATCCTCGAAGACGAAGCCGAAGTTTAATCTTGAGCTTCTGGAACTGACCGAGAAAGAGACCGTCCGGATCGACAGTCTTGCCGTCACGTCTTTTCTCGTCCGCCACGGCCCTCCGGGCGGTCCGTTCTTCGCCTTTCGCATTGAGGTCGAAGGCCGGATCATGGCCTATACCGGCGATACGGAATGGACCGATGCGCTGATCGAGGCGGGCCGGGAAGCGGATCTGCTCGTGGCCGAAGCCTATTTCCGCGACAAGAAGGTGCCGCTGCATCTGGATCTGGCCTCACTTGAGGCGCATCTGCCGGAGATCCGGCCGAAGCGGCTTGTGCTGACCCACATGTCGGAAGACATGCTTCGTCAACGCGACCAGGTTCCTTACGAATGCGCCGAGGACGGCTTGAGGATTTCCATCTGACGGCGACCGGGAACGGCCTGTGTCAAACCTCGCGAACAGGTTCCCGCGGGATATCGGCGCAGGTGCCGCCATGGTAACAAGTGACAGGATGCATCTGGGAGGACGTTTGCATGTGGAACCAGCTTGAAAACACCCGACTGAAAGCGGCGTTCGCCGCGATTTGCCTTAGCCTGCCTCTGATGGCCCTGCCGGCTCACGCGGAGAGCCAGCTTGTCCGCACCGAAATCAGCCGGGACGATCTGTCCGGTTCGGACACGATGGAAGTGGTCGTCTCGCGTCTGGAAGTCCCGCCGGGCGCCATGATCCCGCTGCACACCCATTTCGGTGACGAGCACGTGGTCGTGTTCGAGGGCGGCGACATGACCGCGCCCAATGGCAAGGTGATCACGTTCAAGCCCGGAATGGCCGGCTTTTTCCCGGCCGGCAAAGTGCACGGCGGCCTGACCAATACGGGAGACACGCCGCTCGTTGCCTACACCACGCATATTCTGGAAAAGGGCAAGCCGTTCAGCACGCCGGCGCAGTAAGGCGTGCGGTTGGGAGGGGGCTTTCAGTCCCCTTCGACGACCGCATAATAGTTGTATTGCAGCGCCTGCAGGCGCTGGGCCTTGAACATGGAGACCGGCGCCGGCGGGATCTCGAAGGCGACGCCGAGCTGCTTGCCGTCCCGCCAGGCGACGCGGGCAAGGGCAATGGTCTTGTCCAGATCGTCGAAGATCAGGATTTCCTCAGGCAGCGCCACATGGTCGGGGACCAGCAGCCGGCAGCCGCCCTTGGACAGGTCGAAGATCGTGCACTCGCTCAAGAAGCGGTCGGTCAGGTCGGCGACCTTGCCGCCGCGCAGCCGCGTCTTGCGTCTGGGATGGGCGCGTTGTTCTCGTTTCGTCATGGTCTTTTGCCCTCTGGTTAGGTCACGGACCGATAAATTCGGATGGAATGGCATGGGAAATGGCGAAACATCGGGAGGAAGGGCGTGCAGAGCGGGCTTTTTGCCCGGTCAAGCGCTCTGACAATGCGAGGTAAAGCCATTTCCTTGTCCTTCGGATTTGATCGGATTGCTCCTCCTCTGCGTCGCGAAAGGTTTGAAAATGGAGCACATTTCCCGCACTTCCGCTCCTTGACGAGGAGCAATCCGCTTCAAACCATTCCGTCCGAATTTATCGGTCCGTGACCTAGGGCGGCAGCCGACCGGGCTATCGGGCAGGGATTGAAAGGTCCGGTCAGCTGCCAACCCCGGTTCGTCGGGGGGAGGTCAACCATGGAAGGCGAAGGTTGTGCGAGGCTTGCCGAACGTATGCATTGCGTTGCGGCGCTGGCCGGCGTTCAGTTCGCCGGTCCCTGAAGCTGGCGTTCCAGGACCTCGATCATCCTTGCTGTTTCATCCGGTGTAAGGCGCCCGTGATCCTGCAGGAAATCGGCGATATTTCTGCCCGAATAGCGGCCAACGAGAATGCCGTCCTTCATGATCAGCTGTGACCGGGCCAAGTCCACGGCTCGGTCATGGCAGGTGAGGCATTTGTCGTGAAAGAGCTGCCCGGACCGGCGGATGGCGATCAATTGATCGATGAGGATCTGCCGTTCCGCGTCCGAAAGCCTGCCATGGCCTCCGGCCAGAAACGTCTCGACGTCGCGGCCGGAGGATTTGCCGACGAGCCTGCCTTCCTTCAGGTCGAGTTTGTTATGGACGAAATCGCCCGCATGGGCCTCGTGGCAGCGGGCGCAGCTCTGTTCGTAGATGGCATGGGGGTCGGTTTCCTGCGCGGAGACGGCGCATGGCACCGCAAGGGCAATCAGGAAAAGAAATGCCGTCAGCCGTTTCATTACGTTGGCCTCCTGCATTGCAGGTTTTTGCATATTGAGGACGGATACCCTGCAAACTGACGAAGTGTCAGTCAGGCTTCCGATCGGAAAAACCTGTAGCGTGAAACGGATTGTAGCGCGTTGACCTGCCGCAAAGAGCTGCCGGGCCTGCGTTCTAACCCAGCGCCTGCAATCCGGTCAGGTCGTTCAGGACCGCGGCCGGGGAGAGGTCGAGGTACTCGTCCGGCATGCCGGCGCGGTTCATCCACACGGTGCGAAAGCCGAAGGCGGTCGCACCCGCGACGTCCCACCGGTTGGAGGACTGGAAGGACACTGTGTCCGGATAGATCCGGTATTGTGTGGTGACCATTTCGTAGACCCGGGGGTCGGTCTTGTAGGTCTTGAGTTCATCCACGGAAAACACGTCGTCGAACAGATCGCCCAGGTTGGAGGCCTGCACCGCGGCATCCAGCATGGCCGGAGACCCGTTGGAAAGAATGGCGATCTTGGCGCCGGTGGCCTTCAGGTTCGTCAGTACCTGGGGCACCTCCGGATAGCAATCGAGCTTCCAGTAGGCGTTGAGAAGCTCATCGCGCAGGGACTTGTCGGCACTTGGAACCAGGGCAAAGGCGGTATCGAGCGCCTGCTGGGTCAGGACCCAGAAATCCAGGTACTGCCCACCCATCAGGGCGCGGATCCAGGAATACTCCAGCTGCTTTTCCCGCCAGAGGGACGACAGACGCTGGGAATCGGGACCCAGCTTCTCCGCATGTTTGCGAACGGCGGCATGTACGTCGAACAGGGTGCCATAGGCATCGAAAACATAAGCCGCGTGGGCCATTGCACTCTCCAGACCAGTCCCGACAAAAGGGTGGCTGCAGAAAACTACCTATAATTTTGGCCGTCAAGCCGCTCCCCCTAGCACAAAGGTCGCAATCGGAACTATTTGACCGGAATAGCGATGTTTCCGTGGCTATCGATCGGCCAGAACGGATTGTAGGCGATCTCAAGGAGATGGCCGCCGGGAATGGCGACATAGGAGGAATATCCACCCCAGAAAACCTTGGCCGGACGCTTGACCGGCTCGGCTCCGGCATCGACCGCCTGCTGAAACACCTTGTCCACATCCGCCTCGCTGCGGCCGTTCCAGGCGATGGTCATGCCGCCGAGCGTTTCAGCCGGCAGGGCGCGGCCGATCTCTTTTTCCAGGGCTTTGCGTGCATAAAGCGCCAGGATGCTGCCGCCGGTCTGATAGAAGGCGATATCGCCTTCGCCCTCCGCCCGGATCCAGCCGAGGCCGTTCTCGAAGAACGCGGCGACGGCACCGACATCTTCTACGGCGAGGGTAATGAGGCTGATGCGTTGATCCATTTTCGGTTCTCCCCATGAGTGATCGCGCAGGAACATATCATGAACATGTGCGAGTTGCCATCCGGGATCACAATAACCGGAACCGATCCGCGTTCGGGTTTCCGGCGGCAGGGCTTCGAACACGATCGTGGGAAAAATCTTTCCGGATGAGGGGTTCTGTGAAAGAAATTCTTCCCGATCAGGCTGATCCGGAAAAGGATCCGGGCAATCTTGTCGCACTCCTGAGAAGGTGTTGACTGAGGCACATGAAAGTCGTTTTTTGCCGTACGTCTAAAGTATGTGATGAGGAAACGACCATGAGCGGCTGGAGCGAAACCTGGACCTGGATCGATGGGACCTGGCATGAAGGCAATCCACCGATGATGGGCCCGCGCACCCATGCGGCCTGGCTCGGCTCCAGCGTCTTCGACGGGGCCCGATACTTCGAAGGCACCACGCCCGACCTCGATCTCCATTGCCAGCGGGTCAACGATTCCGCCCTGGCGTTGGCCCTGAAGCCGACCATGCAGGTCGGAGAAATGATGGAACTCGCCCTGGAAGGGGCGAAGAAGTTTTCTCCCGACAAGCAGCTCTACATCAAACCCATGTATTGGGCCGAAGGCGATGGCGCCGGTGTCATTGCCGCCGATCCGGAGAGCACCCGTTTCTGCATGTGCCTGTTCGACGCGCCCATGGCGGGCAAGGAAGCGGCCAGTTCCATTACCCTGTCCCACTTCCGCCGCCCGACGATCGAAACCATGCCGGTCAATGCCAAGGCCGGTTGTCTATATCCGAACAACGCCCGCGCCATGGCGGAAGCAAAGGGCAGGGGGTTCGACAACGCGGTCGTCCTCGACATGCTCGGGAACGTGGCCGAGCTCACTTCGGCCAATATCTTCATGGCCAAGAATGGGGTGGTGCATACGCCGGTGCCGAACGGCACGTTCCTGGCCGGAATTACGCGCTTCCGGGTGATCAAGCTCCTGCGAGATGCCGGATATACGGTGCACGAGCGCACGCTGCGCTATGAAGAGTTTCTGGATGCCGACGAGATCTTCTCCACCGGCAACTACAACAAGGTCGTCCCTGTCAACCGCATCGAGACCCGCGATATCCAACCCGGCCCGATCGCGGCAAAGGCGCGCGCGCTTTATTGGGACTTCGCTCACGCCTGACGGTCAGTCCTTCAGGTACCCGTTCTTCCGCAGCTGCCGGATGGCGTCTATCTTGCCGCCCTGTGCCCGAAGCGTTTCGATGGCATCGACGAGGTCTGTTTTGCCTTCCGACAGGAGCTGGGCCCGGAGGCTTTCCCAGTCGGCAACAACCGGTCTGGGACTTTCCTTGGGGACCGAATTGGTGCGAGCGAGCACCAGCAGGGCCGCGATCACCAGGGCGATCGCCGCGGCAAAGGATGCAGCCTGAAAGTCTCCGGTCAGTTCGTGAAGCAGACCGGCGAACCAGGGGCCGACCACCTGGCCGAGGCCGAAACTGGCGGTCATGATCCCCAGCGCCTGCCGCGGATCACCGGTCGTCAGGCGGCGGGCCTCGATCAGGCCGAGAGCGGAGATTGCCACGAAGGTGCCGCCAACCAGGGCGGCTGACACGATGATCAGGATCGGGGTGTTTGCTATGACGCTCAGTCCGACCCCGATTGCTTCGGTCATGCAGGCGGCCGCGAAGGTTCTGCTCGGCCCGTAGGCTCCGGACAAGCGATTCCAGACATAGATCGAAGGCGCTGCCGACAGGCCGACGGCAAGCCAGACGACCGCCTCGGCGTCGTTCAGTTCCGGTGTCTGCCGGGTGATGACGGAGATAAAGGTGGTCGTGATCACATAACCGAAGCCGAACAGACCGTAGGCGATGACGAGCCGCAGGAGTTCGCCCGAATATCGGCCGCTCTTGGGGTAGGAACGGGGTCTGTGTGCCCCCGGCGCATCTGGTTCTCCGGGCGGGCGTGGCACCAGGCGGGTGATGACGATCAGAAGGACGAGCGTTGTCAGACCGCTTGCGAACCACAGCTCCTGCCAGGAAAACCCGTTTCCGCCGAGCAGGGCGACCAGAATGGCGGAGAGCGCGATCCCGGAGCCGACGCCGGCAAAATGCAACGCCGAAAGGCCGGCACGACCGGTTATGGCAAGCTGTTCCAGAACCAGGGCCGATGCGAATACCAGAACGAAGGCGCTTGCGACACCGCCAAAAAATCGCAGGAGCAGGAAGACGGCGAGGTTATCGGTCAGACCCATCGCGATCGTTGTGGCCGCACTTGCCAGAAGCGCGGACAGGAACCAGGTTCGCGGGCTGCCGGGAAGTCTGCCGAGGGAACCGGCCAGCGCCCCGACCAGATAGCCCAGAAAATTCGAAGAGGCGATCAGTCCGGCATTGGCTGCCGATAACGGGATGCCTTCTGCCATGAACGGCAGGATCGGCGTGTAGACGAACCGTCCGATGCCCATGGCGGCGGCAAGCGCAAACGCGCCGCCGAGGGCAAGGCGAAGGGATGCCGTCTTGGCGGAAACGGGACGCGGCGAAGCGGACAACGGATGTACCTGAAAAAGTCGCAGAGGATCGTACCCTAGAACTGCGGCTGAGGTTGCCGCAAGAGCTTGGCAGGACCGGCGTCGGATCGATTCAGATAAAAACAACGAAGCTTTGCTCAAATAACGCCCGGTTTTTGGGCGCTGGTGTTTTCGCCGGCAGATAAGGGCGGTTCCGCGGTCATGAATTTTCTGGCGAAGTTCGAAAGGTCCATGGCGCTGGGAGCAGCCTGCTTCCGCGTGCTCATGATGGACAAGGAAATGCTGGTCTTTCCGCTCCTGAGCCTGCTCGCGCTCGGCGTGCTTTTTGCCGCCGGGTTTGGTCCGCTGGCGACGAGCGGCCAGCTGGAAGTCTTTCGGCAGATGCTTGAGGAAAACCCGGATGTCACCCAGGAACCCTGGTTTCTTGCCGCATTGTTCGGGGTCTATTTCGTCTGTTATTTCGTGGTGATCTTTTTCAATGCCGCCCTCGTCACCTGCGCGATGATCCGGTTTGCCGGCGGGGATCCCACCGTCATGGACGGCCTGCGGTCGTCTGTCCGCACCCTGCCGAATATCCTCGCCTGGTCGCTGTTCGCCGCCAGCATCGGCTTTATTCTGAGTATGATCGAAGACCGATCGAAGGGACTTGCCCGTTTCGTCATGGGGCTGATCGGAACCGGCTGGAAAGTCGCGACCTATTTCGCGGTCCCTGTTCTTGTCGTCGAACGCGTCGGGCCCATTGAAGCGGTCTCCCGGTCGATCGGCATCCTGCGGAAAACTTGGGGTGAGGCGCTGATCTCCCATTTCGGACTTTCCGCGCTTTATCTTATTCCGGTCGCAGGCGGCTTCCTGTTCGCCTTCGCGGGCGGTGCCCAGTTCGACGTGCGTCCGCTGTTCGCTTCGGTCCTCTGGGTGATGGCCGTTGTGTTCGTTTTTCTGTCGACGCTCGTGATCTCGACGCTCGGATCGATCCTGAAGGCAGCGCTCTACGTCTATGCGGTCGAAGGAACCTTGCCCTCCGGGACGTTCGACAACCGCCTGATCTCGGATGCCTTCAAGGACTGAGCGGCTGCCGGTATTCGGTTCCGCGGCGTTGCCTCGCCCCGTCCTTCGGTTGGCGTTGACGCGACGGACTTGCCTCCCGGGTGGACCGGGAGCAGGATTGAAAAAACAATAAAAATATTTTTTTATTTAGTGTTTGGGCGTTGCCGGGAGCGGTGAAGGCTCCTATGTTGCCCCTCGAAGCAGGCCGTATTTTTACCGACGGCCTGCTGAAAGCATCCGGCGTTCATTCGAACGCGGACAGGATGGTCTAAAAGTACAAGACCGATCGGCTTTTTGTTTTCATGTGCCCCCCACATGAAGAAGGCCGGTCGGGACGCTGCCCCACAGGAGGACATGCCATGTCATTTGAACTTCCCGATCTCCCTTACGCCTATGATGCCCTCAGCCCGTACATGTCGGCTGAAACGCTCGAGTATCACCACGACAAGCACCATCAGGCCTATGTGACCAACGGCAACAACCTGCTGAAGGACAGCGGCCTGGAAGGCAAGTCTCTGGAAGACGTCGTCAAGGAAAGCTTCGGCAAGAACCCGGGCCTGTTCAACAATGCTGCCCAGCACTACAACCACATCCATTTCTGGAAGTGGATGAAGAAGGACGGTGGCGGCACCTCCCTGCCGGGCGTGCTGGCTTCCAAGATCGACAGCGATCTGGGCGGCTACGACAAGTTCCGCGCCGATTTCCTGGCTGCCGGCGCCACCCAGTTCGGGTCCGGTTGGGCCTGGCTTGCGCTGAAGGGCGGCAAGCTGGAAATCATGAAGACCCCGAACGGCGAAAACCCGCTGGTTCACGGCGCCACGCCGCTGCTCGGCTGCGATGTCTGGGAACATTCCTACTACATCGACTACCGCAACGCGCGGCCGAAGTATCTGGAAGCCTTCGTCGACAACATGATCAACTGGGACTACGTCCTGGAACTCTACGAAGCCGCTTCCTGATCTGAAACGGACGTTCCGTATTGTAAACCCCGGTCCGGGCTTGATGCCTGGACCGGGGTTTGTTTTTGGCGGTTTGTTTCCGTTCCGTTGACAGTGCGTCAATTGGTTCCACCCAACCTCACAGGTCCGTGATTTCAAATCAACGGAGAGTTAGTCCTCAATGGGACAGGGTGGGATCGAAAGCGTTTGAAGAGGAGAGGACCATGCGTAAGCTTGTACTTGGTGTCGCGGCTTTGTGCCTGAGTGGAATGACGGCGATGGCGGCCGATGATCCGATTGCCGTGCGTAAACATATCATGGCTTCCGTCGGCGCTGCAGCCGGTCTGAGCGGCGGCATGATGAAGGGGGAGGTTGCCTATTCCCCTGCCGCGGGCAAGTCCGCGATCGCGACCATGGCGGCGGCTGCGTCTTCCTTCGGGTCGTTTTTCCCGGAAGGCTCGGACAAGGGCGATACCACCGCAGCGCCGAAAATCTGGGAGGATGCCGCCGGTTTCCAGACAGCCCTGGACAAATTCGCAGCCGACGCGGGCGCTGCCGTGGCAGCCTCCGGCAAGGACGGCCCGGCGGACCTTGAGGCCTTCAAGGCGGCAATGGGGCCGGTCATGGGGAATTGCAAGTCCTGCCATGAAGCCTATCGTGTGAAGAAATAGGACTTCATAAAAAGGCATGTCATGATCAGAAAGCTTGTCGCTGCAATCGTCGTTCTGGGAATTGCCGCCGCAGCGGCAGGCTGGTTTCTATCTGCGCCCGAACATCTGCCTGAATCAGTTGTCGCAAGTCTGCCCGCCGGCGATGCGGGGCGGGGCGAATTGATATTCTGGGCCGGCGGTTGCGCATCGTGCCATGCGCCTGCCGGCGCAAAGGGAGAGGCGAAGCTCGGCCTCAGTGGCGGACAGCGCCTGGAAACGCCGTTCGGCATCTTCGTCGCGCCCAATATCTCCAGCGATCCCCGCGACGGCATCGGTGCATGGACGCTGGCCGAATTTGCCGATGCCATGCTGAAGGGCACGTCGCCGCAGGGTGAGAACTTCTATCCGGCCTTCCCCTACACGTCCTATGCCCGCATGACGCCGCAGGACGTTTCCGATCTCTTCGCCTTCATGCAATCCCTGCCGCCGGTCAGCGGAAGAGCGGCCGGTCACGAACTCGGCTTTCCTTTCAATATCCGCAGGGGCGTGGGTCTGTGGAAACGGCTCTATCTCGACAGCGCCCCGGTCATTGCGGAAGACCAGTTGCACGGAAACACTGACCTGAGCGTCCTGAACCGCGGCCGTTATCTGGTGGAAGGACCGGGACATTGCGGGGAGTGCCACACGCCTCGTAATGCAATCGGCGGCTTGGAGAAGAACCTCTGGCTGGCGGGAGCCCCGGCCGCGGCGGGTGAGGGAAAGGTGCCGAACATCACGTCGGGCGAAGGCGGTATTTCCAGCTGGAGCGCTTCGGATATCGCCTACTATCTGGAGTCGGGTTTCACGCCCGATTACGACAGTGTCGGCGGGGAAATGGTCTCCGTCCAGGAGAACATGGCAAAACTCCCCGCCAGCGATCGGGAAGCGATCGCGGCCTATCTGAAGGCCGTGCCTGCCCACTGACCCCGGTTTTTGACCGTGGGGTCGCCTCTTGCGAGGGACCCCGTGGTCACCCCGTCATCAACGGCGGGGGTACGGATCGCAGCCGGCGTAGGTGGTGAAGTCGAAATAGCCCTGCATGTAGGTTATGAAGGTCTGGCATTCCTGCTGTGTCTGGAAGCAGCCCGCGCGTGAACGGACGATGACGTGTTCGAAGTCGTTGATCCGCCCGCTGACAATGCCCTTCCAGCCGGTCTTGCCTGAAGCCTGGAAGGCCCGGCAGTCGTATTTGGTTCCGTAAGTCTCCGGTACTTTGGTCGGGTCGTAGGTCGGTGCGAACAGCAGGTTTTCGAGAAAACCGGCCTGGGCGATCGGAGCCGACGCGGTAAAGGACATGAACGCGCCTGCCAGGATTGCAGCCATGCGTTTTTTCATCGGGTAGCTCCTTGTAGTATGACCGGGCACAGGATTCCGCCGATCCTCGTAGCATATCGTTCGGACGGCGCATTTGATATATGCCTTGTCCCACGGAAGTCTATGCGATTGCACGTAAATGAGGTCTTATTTGAGGCCGGAAAAGATAAGGGGCGGGGTTTTTGGAATGATCGATGCAGCGGTTCTCGACCGTCTTGGCCTGTCGGACCTGCCGGAAGGCGAAAGACGGCTTGTGGCCGGGGCTCTGCGGATCGTCGATCTGCCGCCGGGTACGACGGTTTTTTCGCCCGGCTCGCTTTGCGCGGGCTGGATCATGGTCGAAGAGGGCTCTGTGCGGGTCGTCATGACCTCCGACACCGGCCGGGAAATTCTGCTATACCGGGTCGGCGCCGGAGAAAGCTGCGCGTTGACCACCGCCTGCCTGTTCGGTGAGGACCCTTACGCGGCAACCGGTATGACGGAAGTGGCGACACGGGCCGTTCTGATACCGGCTGCGACCGTGTTCCGCCTGATCGAGATGTCCGACGCCTTCCGCAAGATGGTGTTTAAGGGGTTCGGCCATCGCATCACCGATATCCTGCACACGATGGAAGATGCGGTCTTTCATCCTCTGGACGCACGTCTCGCGGCACTCCTGCTGGATCGGGCAGGACCGGATGGAACCGTGACGGCGACCCAGGCGGAACTGGCTGCGGAACTCGGCTCCGTGCGTGAGGTCGTCACACGGAAACTGGGGAAATTGTCCGATGCGGGCATCCTGGAACGCCAGCGCGGTACCATTCGGGTGATGAAGCCGGAGGGGTTGCGGCAGATCCGGATGAGCGACCAGTGACACCTAAAGGGTTCCTGAGTGACTAAGTCACAGACCCGCGGACCGCTTTCGGCTAGGAATGCAATATCACGAGTTGTTCGAGCCGATCCGGAGCCGGTTCGGCGTAATAGAGAGGGTCATCATGATGAAAAATATGGGTTCTGTGGACCGCATCCTGCGTCTCATCGTCGGGGTCGCACTGGTGCTCTTCGCTCTGTTCGGTCCCGCCGAAATCACCTGGAAGTGGGTTGCCTGGATCGGCGTGGTTCCGATCGTGACCGCGCTGATCGGTTGGTGTCCGGCTTACACGGTGCTCGGCATCAAGACCTGCAAGTCCGCCTGATAACCCAGTCCATCTGAGAACGGACAGCCCGAAAGGTCGGCGGAAAGAGGCAAAAGCCTTTCGTCGGATCTTGAGTGGCCCCATCCCACGGGCCAATCGGCCCGTGGCAACTGTCTGTCCTCTTGCTCGGACAGATGCTCGAGGCAGCGCCAAGACCCACCCGTACGGCGCTGGCTCTTTTTCTGCGACGCTGACGTCAGGCCTTTCCGGCGACCATCAGCGCGAAGGCCTGAACGAGGGCGACTTCCTTCAGGCTGTCGAAACGGCCCGATGCGCCGCCGTGGCCGGCTTCCATGTTGGTTTTCAGCATCAGCAGGCTGTCACCGGTCTTTTTAGCGCGCAGTTTTGCAACCCATTTCGCAGGCTCCCAGTAGGTGACACGCGGATCGGTCAGCCCGCCGACGGCGAAGATCGCCGGGTAGTCCTTTGCCTCCACATTGTCGTAAGGCGAATAGGAGGCGATGTATCTGTAGGCCGCTTCATCGGTGACCGGATTGCCCCATTCGGGCCATTCCGGCGGGGTCAGCGGCAATGTGTCGTCGAGCATCGTGGAGAGCACGTCGACGAAGGGCACCTCCGCAATGATGCCGGCGAATTTTTCCGGCGCCATATTGGCGACAGCCCCCATCAGCTGACCGCCGGCGGATCCTCCCTGCGCGATGATCCGGTCGTGTGCGGTGAATTTCTCCGCGACCAGATGATCGGCCGCGGAGATGAAGTCGGTGAAGGTGTTCTTCTTGTTTTCCCGCCGGCCGGCCTTGTACCAGGCGAAACCCTTGTCCTTGCCGCCGCGGACGTGGGCAATGGCATAGACGAAGCCCCGGTCCACAAGCGACAGGGCGCTCGTGCTGAAACTTGCGGGCATGGACATGCCGTAAGCGCCGTAGCCGTAAAGCAGGCAGGGCGCGGAGCCGTCGAGCGGCGTGTCCTTGTGATAGAGCAGGGACACCGGCACGGTCTCGCCGTCGGCCGCAGGAGCATGCAACCGGCGTGTGACATAGTTGTCCGGATCATGCCCGGAAGGCACCTCCTGCTCCTTGCGCAAGACCCGCTCGCGGGTTTCGACATTGTAGTCGTAGACCCGCGACGGCGTGGTCATGGAGGAATAGGAAAAGCGGATCATGGTCGTGTCGAATTCATAGCCGCCGCTTAGGCCCAGCGAGTAGGCTTCCTCGTCGAAGGCGATCCTGTGCTCGATGTTGTCCGCCAGCCGGTGGATGACGATCCGCGGCAGGCCGTCCTCGCGTTCCAGCCGGACCATGAAGGTCTTGTAGACGTCATGGGACAGGATTAGCCGGCCCGGCTTGTGGGGTACGAGATCGGTCCAGAACTCCCGCCCCGGCGTTGCCTTGGGCGCGGTGACGATCTTGAAGTCTTCCGCGTCGTCGACGTTGGTCAGGATGTAGTAATACTCGCCGTTATCCTCGACGGAATATTCGACCCCCGTGTCGCGCGCCGCGATCAGATGCGGCGGATCCAGCGGACGATGGGCGGAAATCGTCCGGACCTCGGAGGTCTCGTGATCGTGGATATGAACCAGGATCGTGTCGCCCGACTGCGTCTTGCCGACACTCATGAAAAAGCCCGGATCCTGTTCCTCATAGACGAGAACGTCGGTCTCCGGATCTGCGCCGACCTCATGGCGGAACAGCTTTGAGGGGCGATGGTTCTGGTCCTGGCGGACATAGAACAGATACCTGCCGTCCGCGGAGAAGACCCCGCCGCCGAACGTATCCTTGAGATCGTAGCCGGCATCCTTGCCCGTCGTCAGGTCACGCAGGCGCAGGGTGTAGAATTCCGAGCCCTTGTCGTCGAAGGACCAGGCGAGCATTCCGTGGTCGACGGAATGACTGGCGCCGGCGATCCTGAAATAGGCTTTGCCTTCCGCCTCCTTGTCGCCGTCGAGCAACACCGCTTCGTCCGACCCGTCGCGGCTGGTTCGCACGAACTGCGGATGCTGGCCGCCGGTGACGTATTTGATGCCATAGGCATAGGGGCCGTCGGGAGCAGGAACGGAACTGTCGTCTTCCTTGATCCGCCCGCGCATCTCCGCATAAAGCGTCTCCTGCAGCGCCTCCGTCGGCGCCATCACGGCTTTCTGATACGCGTTTTCCGCCTCCAGATAAGCACGAATGTCGGAATCGAGAACCGACGGGTCGCGCATGACCTCCTGCCAGTTGTCGTCCCGCAGCCAGGCATAGTCGTCCTGACGTTTGATTCCGTGGGTTTCAAGGGTGAGGGGACGCGCATCGGCGCGCGGGGGAGCAGGCTGTTTTGTCATGGATCGGAGGTAGGGGTTTCCTGTGGCGAAGGCAAGAGGAACGATTTAATCGATGCAACCCGGGACATGAAAAACCCTCCGGGTAACGAAACCGGCTGGTGAATCAGCTATGGTGTTGTCCAGTATTTCATCCGGCCGGGAGGTTTTCGCCCAGATCGACGAAGAGAAGGCCGGCAAGGAGAACCGAATGCGTGTCTTTCTGCCCAGGCTTCGCCGCCTGCTGAAATGGATCCGGAACGAGTGGTACAAGACGCCGCTTCGCTACGCCTTTGGGATCCTGATTCTCGTTCTGATCGGCGGGGCCTTGTTCTATTCCAGGGTTGAAGGCTGGAACTTTCTCGACAGCCTCTATTTCTCGGTAATCACGCTGGCGACCGTCGGTTACGGCGACTTCTCCCCCCAGACCGACGCGGGCAAGATCTTCACCATGGCCTATGTTTTCGTCGGAATCGGGCTTTTCGTTGGCGTGGCGACGGCGATCGCACAACGTTATGACCAGCCGCATCACAAGCCGCGCAAGAATGACGGGAACGACAAAGAGACTTAAGTCCTATGCCACAGCCGTCCTGTCGCTTTATTCCGTGGGATACAAGGGTGACGGGACGCGCATCAGCGCGCGGGGGAGCAGATCATAAAATCTGAGTGCACGCTTTTAAGAATTATTTAGGATTGCATCATAGAAAAAAACAACTTTACAGGGAGTCTTGATGCTTAAATATCCTATCGATTATTTCATGATCGTCGTTGTTGGATTTGCGATTGGCTTTGGGACGATGTTTGTGGTCCGTCCCCTGACGCCAAGCACAGAAATCCCGACTTTTAGTGAATTGCAGGAGAAGATTGCCGCAGGTGAGATCGACCCGGAACCGGAGCCTGCGCAAAGGGGAAGTGTGAGAGCCACCTACACATGGCTTGAGGACACTTCCCAATTCTACGACGAAATCGAGTATCTCATGGAAGCAAATTGTTCTGACCATGCCATGAGGGAATACGGCCGTTTTTTGAGCAGTCTGGACACGGGTGGTTTCGACCCGGAAACAGGCCGTTTGATCGGAGCAGGTGGTCATCCAATCAACTATTTCACCATGAGGAAACTGGTGAATGGGCTACTGCCGCTGCAGCCTCTGGCTTACATGAAGGATGAGTTCGTGCCGGATAATTTCAAGCCGGTGATGCAGAACGTCAGCCGCAAGAAGGACTGGACGACCTGCAAATTCAATATGCCAATGGCCGCCTTGAGGAGCCTCCCGATGAAATAGTTGGTGGGATCAGGCCACGGCCGTTCTTGCCCGTCCCTTGAACAGGATAAAGGTCATGATCGAGATGTTCATGACGTTCCAGGCGATGCCGTTCAGGAAGGCCGCCTGATACGATCCGGTGAGATCGTAGATCCAGCCGGACATCCAGCCGCCGAGCGCCATGCCGAGAATGGTTGCCATGATCACCAGCCCGACCCGCTGGCCGGCTTCGCGGGCCGGCAGGTACTCGCGCACGATGATCGCGTAGGACGGCACGATGCCGCCCTGGGACAGGCCGAAGATCAGGGACACCAGGTAGAGCGACGCGAGCCCGTCGAACGGCAGGAACAGGAACAGGGCAAGGCACTGGGCCACGGAGCTGATCAGAAGGGTTTTAACGCCGCCGATGGCATCGGCCAGGAACCCGGACAAAAGCCGGCTGACAACGCCGCCGCCGACCATGATCGCCAGCATGTCGGCTCCGCGCGCGACCCCGTAGCCGAGGTCGACGCAGTAGGAGACGATATGCACCTGCGGCATGGACATGGCGACGCAGCAGCCGAGCCCGGCACAGATCAGCAGAATCTGGAGCGCACGCGGCGACAGGCCGGTGGAGAGGGTGCCGAATTTTCCCGAGGCAGGCATATCCGACGACTTCGCACTTTCCGGCGCGGGCCGGCGCAGCATGAGCGCTAGCGGGAGCATGCCGACGATGCAGATCGCGGCAATCATGAAATAGGTCGTGCGCCAGTCGTTTGAGGCAAGCGACCATTTGATGAAGGAAGGCCAGAGCGCGCCGGCGAGATAATTGCCGCAGGCCGCCGCAGCGACCGCAATGCCCCGGCGCTTGTTGAACCAGTGGGACAGGTCGGCGATCAATGGCCCGAAGGTCGCGCCCGTCCCGGCGCCGATCAGAACGCCTTGCGCCAGGGAAAATGTCCAGATCCCGGAGGAAAGGCCGGCGAGAGCGAACCCGGCGCTCAGGGCCGCGGCGGAGCCGATCACAGGCCAGAAGATCCCCCACCGGTCGACCAGGCGGCCGACGAAGACATTGCCGGCGGCAAAGCCGAGCATGGTGAATGTGTAGGATATGGACGCATCGGCCCGGTCGACGCCGAAATCGGCCTGAACCGCCGGCAGGACGACCACCACGGCCCAGATGCCCGATCCGCCGAGAGTGGACAACAGGATCGAGATCGCCAGACGGAACCAGGCATAGGCGCCGTCCGGGGCGTAAGGGTCTGCGTGTGCGGATGTCATGAGCGGCTCTTGATGAATGGGTCCTGACCCTAGACACATTTGCCTATCAGGTGCCGTTCTCCCGCACTAATAAAAAACTTTGATACATTCCGCTTTCAGTGGGAATGGATGATTTTTCGTGTGCTGTGTCGCCTATCCCCGGCAGGAGAAGGGCTCCCGCCGGGGCATCAGGGCAGGCGGATCAGCCGACTTGAGCGCGCACGAAATCCTTCAAGGTTTCGCTCGGTCGCCCGATCAGATCCTGAAGGTCCGGACTGTCGCTGTAGAGGGCGCCACCCGCCGCGGCCGTGTCCGAATCGGCCAGGATATCCGCGAAGGCCTGCGGCAGGCCTGCCTGGACCAGAATGCCCGCATAGATGTCTGCCGGCAGGTTGTTGAACGGGATTTCGCGTCCGGTCTGCGCCGAAATTTCGCTTGCCAGGTCGGCCAGCGTAAAGGCGCTGCTACCCGCCAGTTCGTAGGTGCGGGTCGAGGTGTCGTCGCCCGCAAGAACAGCCGCCGCTGCCGCCGCATAGTCGTTCCGGCCGGCCGCTGCGATTTTACCGTCTCCGGCACTGCCGACCACCGCACCGTGCTCCAGCGCGGCGGCGACCGTTCCGGCGTAGTTTTCCAGGTACCAGCCATTGCGCAGCAGGACGTACGGGATACCGGAGGCTTTCAGCGCCGCTTCGGTCTCCCGGTGTTCCTTTGCAAGGATCATCGGCGAGGTATCGGCATTCAGGATGCTCGTATAGGCGATGAAGGAGACGCCGGCAGTCTTCGCGGCGTCGATCACGGCCTTGTGCTGGCGGGTCCGCTGGCCGATTTCGCTGCCGGAAATGATCAGCAACTTCTCGACCCCTGCCAGCGCAGGGGCAAGGGTTTCCGGCCTGTCATAGTCGGCTTCCACGACGGAAACCGTCGGGCTGGCAAGATCCTGAGCCTTCTCCGGGCTGCGGGCGAGGGCGCGGATACCGGCTGCGCCTGCCTTGTTCAGATGGTCTATCACGAGCCGGCCGAGCTGGCCGTTGGCGCCTGTCAGGGCAATCATGGACGGGATCTCCTTGGTTTGAGAAATGTTCGATGGCCCTGATATGGCTTGAAAACTTACTTTTCGTAAGTACATACAAAAATGTAAGTTTGAAAAAAATCTGGAGACCGACATGACCGGCGACCCGGCAAACACGCCACGGGATGAGGAAAACGGCGGAATTCCGTTATCGGAACGTCTCCACCAGCGCGGCGCTGTTTTCAGCGACAAATGTCCGTCGCGGGAAATCCTCAAACACCTGACCAGCCGGTGGGGCGTGCTCGTTCTCATGGCCCTCCTGGAAGGTCCGCACCGGTTTTCGGCTCTGCGCAGGAAGATTGCAGGCGTCAGCGAGCGCATGCTGGCCCAGACCCTTCAGGTTCTGGAGGCTGACGGCTTTGTCGACCGGCGCGCCTATCCGGTTGTCCCGCCCCACGTGGAGTACACGCTGACCCCGATCGGCCGGGAAGCGGGCGAAAAAGTACGGGACTTTGCCGATTGGATCGAGGTCAACATCGGCCGGATTCTGGAAGCCCGGACGGAACGTGAAGACAACGGTTCGGCAGAGGCCGCCGAATAGCGTCACCGATTAGGGGCTCATGTCGTCGTCCATTTTGTTGCCGATGGCATGGAAACCAAGTTCGACCGCAAGACCCGGTTTTTGCGGGCGGAGCCGGAAAGTGCCGCCCCAGGCGTCTGCGATCTCTTGAACGATGGCCAGGCCCAGGCCCGCACCGCTGGCCGACTGGTCCAGCCGACCGCCGCGTTCCAGCATTTTTTCGATCTGGTCTTCCGGAACCCCCGGACCGTCGTCCTCGATGCGGATTGTGATGCTGTTGCCGTCGGAAACGGTCCGGACGGACACCCGTGACCGGGCGTGCCGGGCGGCATTCTCCAGAAGGTTGCCCAGGGCTTCTGCCAGATCGTCCGGATCGATTACCACATTTGCCTGCTCGTCCACGTCAAGAGCCCAGTCGAGCACCGCGCCTGCCGGTGTTCTGGACACGACGGAGATGACCCGGCCGACCGTCGCGCTGATGTTCGACACGGCCTGACCGGTACCGGTTGCCAGCCGTGCGCGCGCCAGTTCACGCTCCACGTGGCGCTGCATGGTATGGGCCACGTTTTCGACATCCTCCGCTATGTCGTTCAGGCCGGCCGAACGGAGGCGCTCCACGTCGCCGAGAAGGACCTGCAGCGGCGTTTTCAGCCCGTGCGCGAGGTCGCCCGCCCGGGCCCGGGCCTTTTCGATCCGGGTCTGGCGGTCCGTCAGCAACGTGTCGAGTTCGAGCGCCATCGGCTCGATTTCCTGAGGGAAGCCGGCGGTGCCGAAACGGGCATCCGGGTCCTGCCGAATAGCTATGAGCCTCTGGCGGATACGGTGCAGCGGCCTGAGGCCGATGGTAACCTGAATATAGGCCGCGCCAATCAGGAACAGTGCAAGCAGGATCAGGTAGGGCAGCATGTCGAAGGCAAAGTCCCGGGTGGCGGAACGGACATCACCGAGCGAAATGGCGGCGGCGACCCGCACAGTCTGGCCCCCGACGCGCGGAGAAAGCCTTACGCTGCGCTCCAGGGTCAGGAGATCTCCGGAAACAGGGCCGGGAATGACATGCCGGTGCAACGCGCCGTGGGCCAGCTCATCGTCCGGCAATTGCAGCACGTTGTCCCACAGCGACCGGGATCGCAGCACCGTGTCGTCGAAGGAAACCTGCCAGTAGAGGCCGGAAAGCGGGACCTCGAACCTGGGATCGCTCGGTGTGCGCGTCAATTCAAGCGCACCCGTCTCCTTGTTCTGGGCAATCCCCGAAACGATCTGGTCGAGAAAGACGCCGAGTTCGGTGTCCACACGCCGCTCGACGTGGCGGTAGAACAGGACGGTCAGGCCCGTGGCCGAAAGCGCAAGCGCCAGCAGGATGGAGATGGCTCCCGCCAGCAGCAGCCTGAGGCGCAGGGAGCCTCGCGTCATGGTGCGCTTTCTCCCGCCGCCTCGTCTCCCGCGATTGTATAGCCGAACCCGCGCCGGGTTTCGATGGCGCCCGATCCGAGTTTCTTGCGCAGCCGCGCCATGACCGCTTCCAGGGCGTTCGGGTCGCGCGCGTCATCGTCGCCGTAAAGGTGTTCCAGCAATTCTGTGGGCGGAATGATCCGTTCCTTGTGGTGCATGAGGTAGGTGACGAGGCGATATTCGAGCGGCGTCAGCGCAATGGGCACGCCGTTGCGGGCCAGCCGCATCTGCTTCACGTCGAGGCTGAGAGGCCCGGCTTCTATAACCGGCGTGCTGATGCCGGCCGAGCGCCGGATCAGCGCGCGGGCCCGTGCCAGCAGTTCCTCCATGCGGAAAGGCTTGGGCAGATAATCGTCCGCACCTGCATCGATGCCTTCGACCCGCTCCGACCAGGCGCCGCGCGCGGTCAGCACCAGCACGGGCATATGCCGTCCTTCGGCCCGCCAGCGCTTCAGCACGGTCAGCCCGTCGAGCCCCGGCAGGCCCAGGTCCAGGATGATCAGGTCGTAGGTTTCCGTGTCACCCAGGAACCAGGCTTCTTCACCGTCAGAGACGGTTTCAACGACATAACCGGCCAGTTCCATGGTGGTGACGATATCGTTCAGGATCCGGGGTTCGTCCTCAACAACCAGAATGCGCATCAGTCGGTCATGCCTTCCACGATCTGTGCGGTCCGGGCATCGACATAAACTTCCTGTATCTGTCCATCCGGCGTCACGGTCTTGATTTCGTAGAAATAGCGCCCGTCTTCCTGCTCGAACTCGATGCCGACGATCCGTCCGCCGAGTCTGGGGCGGATCTGTTCCAGGATCTGCGCCAGCGGCAGGGCCTTGTGCTGCTCCAGTGCCGCCCGAGCCAGGTCGTGGTCGTCATCGTCGTCTGCACGCACGGAGGATGGAAGCTCGGCGACGCCGAGGGCGCAGGCCGTCAGGAGGCTAAGCAGGAGCAGGCGAAATCGGGTTTTCATGGGGCTTATTTATATAGAAATGAAACTGACAAATCCCTGACAATCGACGGAAGCGGGCTGTCAGTGGCCATCGGGCATTGTCTCTTCATCGGACGGCGGATCGCCGTTCTGCCCCTGAATGGAGTGACAAGATGAAAAAGACCCTGACCGCCCTGTCCCTGGTTGCCGCCCTGTCCGGTTTTGCCGGTGCCGCGCTCGCTTCCGAAGGTCATGCCAAGATCGACGCTCCGCGCGATCAGTGGATGTCCGTTGACCAGATCACCCAGAAGCTGACCGGCGAAGGTTACAAGGTGCGCCGCGTCAAGGTGGAAGACGGCGCCTATGAAGTCTATGCGCTGGACGCCAATGGCAAGCGGATCGAGGCCATCGTCCATCCGGTGACCGGCCAGATCCTGGGCAACGAACAGGACGACTGATGTCGGCGCCGGACACATATGCCAAGGCCGGCGGCACCGAGCCGCCGGCCGCCGGGCAAAAGACCGCCGGCATCCGGGTCTGGGACCCGCTGGTCCGGATCTTCCACTGGTCGCTGGTCGTCCTGTTCGCGGTCGCGTGGCTCACCGGAGACGAGCTCCAGAAAATCCATGAACCGGCCGGATACGCGATCGCGGGTCTGCTGACGTTCAGGATCCTCTGGGGGCTCGTCGGCACCAGACACGCCCGCTTTACCGATTTCGTCTATCGGCCCTCGACCGTGATTGCCTATCTGCGGGACGCGTTGAAATTTCGCGCCAAGAGGTATCTCGGCCACAATCCGGCCGGGGGCGCGATGGTCCTGACGCTGATTGCCGTCATAGGCGGCACGGCCCTGACCGGCTACATGATGACCTCCGACGCCTATTGGGGTGTCGAATGGGTCGAAGAACTTCACGAGCTTTTGGCCAACCTGGCGATCGCCCTAGTCGGCCTGCATGTTCTGGGCGTTGTTTTCGCAAGCATCGAGCATGGCGAAAACCTTGTCCGGGCAATGGTGACGGGAATTAAAGACCCCCAATAGACCGTCGCCTCGGACCGGAGGGCAGCTTGCTGTCCTCCGGTTTGCGTTCAGGAGGCCGTGACCTATTTCGGGTCGTGCGTAAAGCTCATGGCATGGCCGTTCAGGCAATAGCGCAGGCCAGTCGGCGGGGGGCCGTCAGGGAAGACGTGACCCAGATGGGCATCGCATTTCGAGCAGCGGATTTCGGTGCGGACCATGCCGTGGGTGCGGTCCTCGATTTCCGTGATCGCCTCCGGCGAAACCGCCTCGAAAAAACTGGGCCAGCCGCATCCGGCGTCGAATTTCGTGTCGGACTTGAACAACGGCTGTCCGCAGCAGATGCAATCGTATTGTCCGTGCTCGAAACTGTTCCAGTAGGGTCCGGTGAACGGCCGCTCCGTTCCGCTCTGGCGCGTGACGTAAAACTGCTCGAGCGTCAGTTGATCGCGCCATTCGTCCTGGCTCTTGACGACCTTGCCCGAATTTTCCGCGATCCCCGTGTTTGCTGTATCCGTATCGCCCATGGACATACACTCCCGCTGGCTTTGTCCCGCTGACTTTATCTTGTCCGGACATAAGCCGGGAATGCCAGCTCGGCAAGGGATGGCAGGTCACGACTGGGAGAGGAGGGCGGTTGGCGATGGTTTAAACCGGCTGAGACTTCGGTATTCCGGTTTCTTTCTTCTCCAGCAACAGCATGGAGAATTCCACCCGGTTGCGGCCGGCATTTTTCGCCCTGTAAAGAGCCCGGTCCGCCATGCCGATCAGGGCGTGATGGGTTTCCGGCCGTGTCGGGTCGAGACACAGCGAGGTAGCGGCACCGACTGAGGCAGTAACCACTGCGCCATGGTCCTGGTTCATGACATGCGGTATGCGAAGATCCTCGATTGCCTTGCGGATGTGTTCGGCAATCGATCGGGCGCCTTCGGCGCGGGTTCGCGGCAGGATAATGGCGAGTTCTTCGCCGCCGTAACGCGCGGTCAGGTCAGCCGGGCGGTGGGGCGTCGTCGCGACGACCCTGGCGACCTCCCGCAGACATTCGTCACCGGCCTGATGTCCGTAATAATCGTTCAGAAGCTTGAAATGATCGAGGTCCGCGATCAGCAGGCTCAGGTGGGTCTTCTCGCGCCGGGCGATTGCCCATTCCTGCTCAAGTTTTTCGTCGAACACGCGACGGTTGGCGAGCCCGGTCAGTCCGTCGGTGTGCGCCAGCCGCTCGAGTTCGGCTTCAAGCTGCTTGCGGATTGAAATGTCACGCAGGGAGACAACAAGCCCGTTCGGCCGGCCATTGCCATCGTAGAGCCGTCGTCCGGCTCCTTCGACCCACACCAGGGCGCCTGACTTCGTCCTTACGCGAAAGGAGGATCGGCTTTCCTCGCGATCGCCGGAAATCAGTTGCTGGCTCCTTTCGAGAAGCCACGAGCGGTCTTCTCCGTAAATGAGATCCCAGTGGTGCCCGAACAATTCCTCCTGGCTCCAGCCGAGAAGATCGGTTGCCGAGGGCGAAATATAGAGCAATTCATCGTTCTGCCCGATCTGAAGGACGATGTCCGAGCTGCACTCGGCCAAGGCGCGGAAGTCGATTTCCGGGCATTCCCTTTCGTCAACTGGCTGGTCTTTCTGCGCACGACTGGGGGCAGGCATTGGCGATCTCGGCAATAAGGAACATTAAAAAAGAATAATATGTAAATAAAAACAAATAGTAACCTAACTAGAAATGGTGATTGTATTGATCGTATATTTAATATTGAGTGAATATAAGTATTTATTACAATGAGAAAGCTTGAATATGAGGTTCACCTAAAGGAAAAATCGCATGGGCCTGATCTCAGATGGGGGCGGTGGGGCGTGCCGCGAAGCCGAGGTGTTTGCAGCATGTCGGCGTTCGGGCCGGGCGAATACTTGCGCTGGAAACAATTTTCCAACTCTTGCGTGTCGCATAGGATGCACCTAAAAGGCCATCGTTTCCAAGGAATGTATCGAATCACCAAAACTCCTGGATACATCCGTGAATTCCATATCCGGGAGACCGGAAATGAGGCGAGTTCTTGTGGATGTTTCCAAAAGGCCGGGTCTCGGCTTTGTCTCGGACGTCTCTGACACCGGTGGCTTCGGGTGATCGGTTCTTCTGGAACCGGACTGTGTTTCCGGCATGTGGGGGGCAGTTCCGGATCGACAAGAAGGAACCCGATCCGAAAAGGAAGTGCTTGATGAGGTTTTTGTCAGCTTCGGCGGACCCGGTGAACTCAGTGCTGTTAGCGACGGCTCCGGAAGGCACTGGCGATGGCACCGCCGTGACGGTTGTCGGGCTGACCAATTATCCTCTCCCGTGGTTGGTCATCGTCGCGCTGGATATTGCTTGTGTCTTTGTCGTGTGGGGCGAGCAGCACAATCTGGCCTGAGCAATCGCGGTACGGTATCCAACGCGTCCCGGCGGTTTCCGAACTGCTGGCCCTTCCCGTTTCGAAGATGCGGGAGCGTGTTAGGCTGCATTGGCTTTTTTGCGGCAGCGTTCGCTGCTTAGATGATTTTTTTACTGGAAGTTCTATTAAAATGACCGAGGACTAGGATCCCGCCATTATTTTCTCATAATTTTGTTTAATTGGAAAAATACTGTAATTCTCGTTTTTTGGGGGTTGTCCGTCACCAATACCGCGTATATAAAAACGCAACCGTTGCCAGCGAAGTAGAATCATTTTTGATTTTGCGGCACGCAAGTATCTATCTATTTACGATACTGTATGCGTTAAGCAGCTTGCGTGGCTTCAAGAGAGATATTTCCAATTCGGATGAAAATGGGTGAGATATGACTGATAGTCCAGTAGATGCGAACCTTATTGACCTTACGGCCGATATTGTCTCCGCGTATGTAAGCAACAACACGGTTGCTTCGACGGACCTGCCGAACTTGATCAATGAGGTTTATGGTGCGTTGCAGCGGACTTCAACCGCCGCTCAGGAGCCTGAGCCCGAGCCGTTGAAGCCTGCCGTGCCTGTCAAGAAGTCGGTTATGCCCGACTACATTATCTGCCTGGAAGACGGCAAGAAGTTCAAGTCGCTGAAGCGCCACCTGCGCACCCATTACGATATGACCCCGGAAGAATACCGGGAGAAGTGGGATCTGGGGCCGGACTACCCGATGGTTGCACCGAACTACGCAGCCGCCCGCTCCGAGCTCGCCAAGAAGATGGGCCTGGGCCAGCAGCGCAAGCGCGCCAAGTAAAAGCGTCAGACCGGAAGGCGCGCCTTCCGGACGGTGCCCATGCAAAATGACAAAAGCTGCCTGCTTGCCGGGCAGCTTTTTTCTTGGCTGCGCCGGAGGTTGGAGCAAGCCGCCTTTCGAGCGGGCTGTCCTTCCCCGTTTGTGGTGAAAATTGATGGCGGTAGTCAGGCGGCCGCCAGGGCCTCCCGGGCATCGGACTGGATTCGCGCAACCATGGATTTAAGCCCATTGGACCGCTGCGGCGTCAGATGTTCCTTCAAACCGAGCCTGGCGAAGAAACCGTCCACGTCGGTATCGAGAATCTCCTGGGCCGTCTTGCCCGAGTAAAGGGCAAGGACCACCGCAACCAGTCCCTGAACGATCAGGGCATCGCTGTCGCCGTCATAGGTGATGACCGGCTCTCCGGAAGACGAACGGTTGACGTCGGTCACGAGCCAGACCTGAGACACGCAGCCGCGTACCTTGTTCGCGTCGTTCTTTTGCTCTTCAGGCAGGCCCGGAAGCTCTTTTCCGAGATCGATCAGGTACTTGTAACGGTCTTCCCAATCGTCGAGGAATTCGAAGGACTCAAGGATATCGTCAAGGGATGTGGTCATGGCCCGCCAGCAATAACAGATACTACAAGAGTCATATAGCTTGGCAGAGGAGCGATTTAAACCTGTGCGGTGCAGCAGGCGTGAAAAGTTCTGTCCTTCTGGCCGATTGGAAAGCCATCGGTCGGGGGAAATCGCAAAGCCGGGAAGGAAAAGACGCCGCAGGTGAGTTGGGCAGCTGGTCACCTGCGGCGCAGCGGCAAGAACCGCCTAGTAGAGCCGTCGGTCCGGTCCGGAAAGGGCCTGATGGCCACTGCCGGTCCGGGCAAGCGGGGGCGCAAACAGCCGTTCATTCGTCCCGGAAGCGACCGGAGCGAACAACGGCCCCGTGGTCAGGTTCGAGAACCCGCCCGCGGGTTGGGCCGGGGAACCGGCCCAATCACGGTCTCCTTTGCGGAGACGTTTTTGTCGTGACCCTGCCAAGGCGGGGTCATATCCTGCGCAGTCAGGGTGCCATTGGAAATAGCGCCCGTGATGATTTCGTTGTTCGAATCCGTCCGAAGATGGTCGCCGGCTTCCTTCTCCGCGATCCGGGTATCCAGAAACTCGTAGACGATCCGCGCGCCGTCCCTGGCGCGGGCGCCGATCATCGCAATCGCGTCACCGCCGGTCTCGCAGGCCTGCGGGTTGCGGCTACAGAACCCGCCGATGTCGCTGACCGCTGCCGACGCCGCGGAATAGGCCGCGATCGGATCGACTTTGGTTGTCTCGCCTTCGTCCTTGCTGGATCCGAGCGGGATCAGAACCAGGACGAGTGTCAGCCAAAAGGCCGTTCTCAGTAGAAAGAACATGCTGCTACCCATTTACAGTTCATTCGTGTCTCGCGAACTCGCCCATCCGGACGGCACGCTTTTTGTTATGACTTGCACTGTAACAGCTACATTGAAACGCCCTGTTTCGATGCGCGGGCGCTTTTTCATCAAATGAAACAGATATTTGAGGCAAATTTTCCGAATAATTGATTCAAATTTTATCCTTCGGCCGCCAAGTGCCCGTGCCCCCACATTTTTTTCCGGAAATGTCACTCGACGACTTATCCTTTATCGTTCCTTAAGTGGTCGGCTGGAAAATAAAGTCTCAGACAGGATTCCAATTCGGCCGCGTATCAGGCCTGGCAGTAGTGTAGTGCGTAACTTTCTGACCCAGCTCTCAGATGTGTTGAAAGATTTCTACGGACAGTTGGATGGGATTCTCCATCCTTCCGTGAGCGATGATCCATGGCAACGGCCGCGCCACAAGGCTTTTCTCGCCAGTTGCTTCCTGAGCGGTACGGCCGCTCTGGTCGTTTTGCCGCTGCATCTCGCGCTCGCCGGGCCGACCTCCCTGGGTCTGACATTTCTGCTGGCCTTCATGCTCGGTCAATGGCCGTTGGCTCTCTATCTCATTCAGTCGGGCAACCTTGAACGGGCCTACGGGTTTTCTTCGGCGCTGTTTGCGGCATTTCTGACCGGATTTTGCGCTTTTACCGGCGGATTGTCGTCCTTTGCGCTTGTCTGGTTTGCGGTGGTGCCCATGGAAGCGGCTCTGTCGGGGACACGCCGCATCATTCTGGCCGTATGTGCAGCTTGCGCCGGCTTCTTGACGCTTCTGGCTTTTCTTCCTGAAACTCCGGCTCTCAAGGACGTTTCCGACCCCGGTGCCATGCTCATGTCCGCCCTTGCGGCTTGTATCTACATGACAGTCCTTGCGTTGCGTCTGGCGTTCGAACAGCGCCGGGCGCGCGGTATGGTCGCCGCCGGAGAAGGCCGTTGGCGGCAACTGAATGACAGCACGCAGGAAATTGCCTGCCTTTGCCTCGCCGACGGTACGGTCAAGGTTCTCGGCGGTCCTCTGGAAGGCTTGCTGGGTCTGACACCGCGCCAGCTTTCGGGTGATTGGTTGTTTCAGCGCCTGCTTGTGTCCGACCGGCCGCACTATCTCACAGCCCTTGCCGAAGCCCGGGGGGGAACCGCACCGGCTCATCTGGAAGTGCGTCTGAGAAAGGGGGGCAATCGGCCGGGTGAAGAGGGACTGGCCGAATATGTCCGGATGGATTTGCAGGTCAGGAGGCCTGCGTCGTCAACGGCTCGTGACGCCGGAACCCAAACCGATACCGAAAACCTCATCCTGATTTTGAAAGAATGCCCGCCGGCGAACAGTGGGAAAGCGGCCGAAGCCGGCACCGACGACGGTACCGGGAACCGTTGGTCCGGCAATATTGATTCCCTGGAAGGCTCCCTTGCCGACATCGTCAACTACGCGGACCTGCTGCGCAAATCCGCGCGGGGCAGAAGCGATTGGGCGCAGGGGTGCGAATATGCGGACCTGATTCACCGTTCCGGCGTGGAAATGCTGCAGACGGTGCAAAAGCAGGATGGCGCGGTCCGTCTTGCGGCCGGCGCGGGCGCGCTTTCGATCGAACCGGTTGAGATGGAGGGAATACTGGAAAACTGCCGGGCGATGCTCACTCCGGTGGCTGACAGCCGGAATGTTGTCCTGGACATGTGCGGGGATTTCGAATTGCCGCCGGTGCCTGCCGACCGGAAAACGCTTCGGCAGATCGCACTGGACCTTATGACCTATGCCATCCAGTCGGCCGTGCCGGACGGAACGGTTCTGATAACCGGCCAACGGGTACAAGGCGCGATCCTGATTGAGTTTCTCGTCACGCACAAGGACGCGGAACCGGTCTACGGCCCGCAGGACTTCAGTGTCTTGCGCAGGCAGGGAGCCATCGGAACCCGCAAGGAGCGCGCCGAAAACGAGGATCTTTCCATCGCCGAAGGACTTGCCCGGCTCCACGGCGGCAGCCTTTCCTGCGAGACTTGCGCAAAGGGCGGGCTGGTTATCAGCCTAAGGCTGCCGACCGGAGCCGCCAAGAGCCGCGCACAGACGCTGATTGCACAGGCCCGGGATGTTCCGCGGTCCCGGGCGAGCCTATGACGGAGCGGGACGCATGAGCCGGAAACGCCGTCAACAGGACCATGAAGAAGAAAGCTCCGTGACCGGTCGCGTCGGAGGCCTTGCCCGTGACAATCCGGTTGCCGCTGGCGGCACCGTGGTTATGGCGCTGACCGGTTGTCTCATCGTGGCCAACGCCATCGGTTTGCAGTCGGGGCGCCACCCCGCCCCCTTGTTCATGACACGCGACTGGGCCAATGACACGCCGGCGATGATAGAGCCGGATGGCCGCCGCGGCGTGGCAATGCCACAGGCCTCCCAACTCGTGCTCGATCTGCAGACGGCTCTGCGTCGCCGGGACCTCTATAACGGCCCGCTGGACGGGATCAACGGTCCGGCAACCGAACAGGCCATCCGCATGTATCAGCGCGCGCAAGGGCAGGTTGAAACCGGCGAGCCGACGGAAGCCTTGCTGGCACGGATCACATTGCAAGGGGACGCTCCCGTTTCCGGGGCAATTCCGGTCCCGCGGGAAAAGCCGTCCACGAGCACCGACGAAATCCTGGAAACGGTCAAGACAGATCCCGTCGCGGCCGATCCCGCGGCGGATCCGCAGATCATCCAGATCCAGAAACTGCTTTCGGATCTCGGCTACGGCCCCTTGCAGGCCGATGGTGTCATGGGTGAAAATACGGAAATTGCGATCAAGCGCTTCCAGCTCAACTGGGATCTGCCGATTACCGGTAAGGTGTCGCCGGACCTCGTCTCCCGTCTGGAAAGCGTTAGCGGCCGCAAGATCGGAGGCTGATCCTCCATACCGGAGGAGGCCGTCCGTCGCTCGGGGCATAAGGTTCGCATGCGTGTCACATCCGATTTTTTCGTAAGCGCCCTTGTGCGCAAGACCTTCACGGGCAATGGGTTCGCCGCTGTCGCCAAACGCGGATCCGCGGAAGCCGGTGCGATCTTCATCGTCGTGGACCGGCTTGACGGAACATTCGATTTTTACGGACCGGCTCCCCAGGCAATGTTTACAGACCAGCCCCATGGCCGGCTGTTCGAAAGAATCCTGGAACGGACGGACAGGACAGGGATTGACGGCCGCCTTGTCCGCGAAGCGCGCATGGATCCGGACTACTGGGTGGTCGAGATCGAGGCTCGCGACGGATCCGTCGATCTGCCTCTGGCTGACGACGAGGCCGGGCAGGACAAGGAAGATCCGGCAAAAGGGCTGTTCAAGTTCTAGGCAAGGATCAGCGAAATTGGCCGGTGAGCCAAATCGTTGCTAATGTTCGACCACATCAAATGACTCAGAGGGATTGCGGTTGGAGGCCGTCGGCCCGACGTGTCATGTGTATCGGAAGCTGCGAATGGAATTCCAGGGGTTCATCGGCGAAGTACTGTACTGGGTGCGGGCGCTGCTCGACTACCTGCTGACGCCGTGGTTCTTCTACCAGGCGGCCATCATCGCGGTGCTGTTCCTGGTGGCGAAGGTTCTGAGCTGGCGCATCGAGCCGAAGCTGGAAGAACGCGCGCGGCTGATCAAGGGCAACCCCGGTCTGCTGCGAATCGTGATCGCATTGCTTCGGCGCATCGACTGGATCCTGTTTTCCTTTTTCCTTTTCATCGCGCTCTCCGTCATGCGCAGCGTCACCTGGCCGAGCCGCAGCCATTTCATTGCGATCACATTTTCCCTGTCGTTCGCCTGGCTGTTCGTCTCCGTTCTTTCGCGCGTGATCCGCAACCGCCTGCTTGCACGTACGCTCAGCTGGCTTGCGTGGATATACGTTGCGCTCGTCGTTCTGGGGCTGGACGATGAAAGCTTCGCGTTTCTGGACAGTCTGTCCCTGACACTGGGGCAGATGCGCCTCTCTGTCCTGCTGGTCCTGAAAGCCGCCCTGTTCCTGTTTGTGGCGGTTTGGCTGGCCTTAGGCGTCGGCCGTTTTCTCGATAACCAGGTCCAGAAATCGGACGAACTGACACCGTCGATCCGTGTTCTGATCGGCAAGGTCGTCAAGATCGGCCTGATACTGCTTGCGGGAACCGTGGCCCTGTCCTCGGTCGGCATCGACCTGACCGCGCTGACCGTGTTTTCCGGTGCGGTCGGCCTGGGGCTCGGTTTCGGCCTGCAGAAGGTGATTTCCAACTTCATCTCCGGCATCATCATCCTGCTCGACAAGTCGATCAAACCGGGCGACACGATTTCCCTTGAAGGCACCTTCGGCTGGATCCGGGAGTTACGGGCGCGGTTTGTCTCCGTCGTTACGCGCGACGGCCGCGAATACCTTATTCCCAACGAGGACTTCATCACCCACCGGGTGATCAACTGGTCGTTCAGCGACGAACTGGTGCGGCTCGACGTTGAATTCGGCGTGTCCTATGACGCCGATCCTCACAAGGTTTCCGAGCTGGCAATCGCGGCCGCCAAAACCGTTTCACGCGTCGATTCCGGCCGGTCGCCGGTCTGCTGGCTGACCGGCTTCGGCGACTCGTCGCTCGATTTCGTCCTGCGCTTCTGGATCGACGATCCCCAGAAGGGCCTGACCAACGTCCGCGGCCAGGTGCTTCTCGCCCTTTGGGACGCCTTCAAGGAAAACGGGATCGGCATTCCGTATCCGCACCGCGAGATCATCATGAAGGACACCGCGATGCACGACGATCCGAAATCCTGAGCGGCCGGAAAGTCCGCTTACGCCTGCTTTTTGAACTCCGCCATGGTCTCGGCCTCTTCCCGGGCAGGCAGCGAAGCCGGGATGGCGCCTGTCCGTTTCGCATCCTGGTAGACCGGCAGGGGACTGCCCGCGGGAAGGCCGAGGGTGTCGCTGGCAACCCAGCGGCGCACCATCAGGCGGGCGGCGCCGTCGCTGATATTCGAGGCGATCTGTAACAGGCGCCGGATCTCGGCAAGGGAGTGGGTCTCGCCGATCAGGCGGATCAGCAACGATGCGGTCCGGGCCTCGTCGAAGCCAAGTGCCTTGAAGGCAATGGCGAGCGCTTCGCCGCCATCTTCCAAGAGCATGCGGGCGGCGGTTGCTTCCGGCAGGCCGAGGGTGAAGGAGAGGTCGGTGGCGAACTGACCGGCCGACCCGGTCATGGCCGATTTATGCAGCATATCCAGGAGATGCGCCTTGAATACCGGTCTGGGCGCACGGCCCGGACCGCGGCTTGCCGTTTCGACAAGACTGGCCAGTTCGGCGCAGGCGATGGCCTCGGCTTTCAGTTCGCGGGTCAGATGCGGGAAGTTCGACATCAGCCGGTCGGCATTCAGGGCGCCACGGGCGGCCAGGTCTTCTCCCAGCTCGGCAATGATCTCGCCGCGGCCTTCGACGGCACCGACGAGCTGCCGCTCGAGAGAGACGTCATCACGCTCCATGAGCATGCGGATAATGTCGGGGCCGCCATGGGAGGCGAGGGTATGGACCAGCGATTCGCTTAAGCTGGTCCTGTCCGCGATGGCCCGGCGCAGGCTGTCCGGTCCCCGTTCCGCCTGCATGATGAGGATATCCTCAGGTATCGTGGGGACATGGCGTAGCACCGGATAGGACGTCAGCGGATCGCGGTCGCCGGCGAGCCGGGCAAGGATGTTGTCGGGCGTATCGGGATGGCGGACCAGCAGGCAGGCGATCCGGCGTCTGTCCCGGTCGGAAGTCTGCGGCAGAAGGTTTTCGCTAAGTTCCTGAAAAACTGTGATTTCTTTCCGGTCGTGCTTTTCAACGCCGACGAAAAGTTCCACTGCGCTGAGCAGCAGACCGTCGCCTGTCGGCGGGGCGGACCTTGCGCGTCGATGATCGGGAGATTGAGGCTCTGCCTCTGAAAGAAACGGCTTGTGTTTCATGATACTCGTCTACGCACAACAAAATGACAAGTCGGCCTTCCGGCTCTGTTTCTGCAAATTAGAATGAAAGCGTTAGCATCCTGTTAACCCTGAGGAACTCCTAATTGATCCGTCAGGAGTAATGCGTCGCCCGTTTGACCCATGCCGGCTCCGTAATATGCCGGCTCGGAACAGAAGGAGTAGACGATGGGCACCTTGTTGGATTTCGCGTCCGCGCCGAGGCCCGCTTCGCGCGTCAGGAGCAATCTCAGCAGCGCCGGCTCGTCCAGGCCGGAACAACGCGGAGAGGTTATCCTCTTTCCCGGTGTGCGTTACGAGAGGTTGGCACTTGATCTGTCGGCGCGAATCGGGACCATCGGTCATAAGGCCGGACCTGCCGTTCCCGATCGCGATTAACGGATAACAAGTCTCCGGTCGACATCAGGCCGTATTGGCCAAGGTGCGGAGACCGCCCGATGGGCATGAAAAATATGGGCCAGGCGGGCTCTGCGCGCCTGACGAAGCGGGAGCCGGTCAGATCCGGGTTCACGCGCTACGCCCATGTGACGGCAGCGCTTCTGTGTGCACTGGCTGCCGGATGCTCTCGGCCGACCGGAGATTTCGACCGGGCGCGGCCATCGGTCATCCATGACAGGGTCATGCCCGAGGCCGGCGAACTGGCAGCGCGCAATCGCGGCGACCCGGTTTCCAAATTCAATTACACCAATGACGAAAAGCTGCTGCGGGATCGCGGCTGGACCCTGATCCGTCCCCCATGGACGAAGGACTGGATCGGCGGAACGGTCGTGGAATTGTCCCGGACGCGTGTTCTGCCCGAGGTGGAGGGCCGTGTTCCGCCGGACCTCTATTACATCTTCCTCAGATCCGACAAGTTCAAGTCGAGCGACGCCCGCTACGACCGGATCACCGCCGACGCCAAGGGCGACACCAAGCTGGTCTGGCCCTTTTGCGAGGTCGCGCTCAGGGTTACCGATGCCGACAGGGAGCGCATTCGCGTTCTGGAGGCCAAGAGACTGACGACCGAGGAGCTGTACGCGGGTGCAAAGGCCCGTGTCTGGGAAAACCAGGTCATGATCAAATGGGTCTCACAGGCCCTTCGGTACCGGATCAAGGCCTACCGGACCGCGCTCGACAGCCTGGAAATCGAAACCCCGTCCGGTGACCGTCTCTGGCAGGTCAACACGGCCATCAAGAAGATGGAAACCGAAGTGATCCTGGCCGAAAACGGATGTCAGGTCGAAAACCGGTACGGCCTGGAGAAGAAGCCGAAAAGATCCAGGATCTATACCGGCTGGGGCACCGAACGACCGCCGCCGGTGAAGTAGGAAAGCGGACCGGTCCATGGTCATGGACCCATTTATGAGACCGTGACCTACCCCAGCAGTCCGCAGTTTGCGGCCTGTAGCGCCTTGCCGACCTGTTTCGCCTCGCTTGGATGAGGCACGTAGGCGCGCAACAGGGCGAAGCCTTCCGTGTCTTCGGTTTCGATCACGATCAGTTCGTCCAGGTTCTCCGGCGGGTTCTCGCGCAGGATCGACAGCTGTTCCGTTGTCAGGACCAGCATGGACAGGGTTTCGGAGCCGGCGGTGCGATTGTTCAGGCTGTAGACGGTGTCGCCCCGCGTATTGAAAAGCCCCATCGACCAGAATGGAACCGGGATGCTGGCGGTGAACAGGACCGGACCGTCATCGAGCTGGTAGCGGCACAGGGCATGTTTCATGGCCGGGTCCAGTCCCGGCAGAGGCTCCGCGCCGGGAACCACGTCCGGCAGCAGATTGAATGCCCGGTCCGGTCCGAACCGGGCTGCATTGCTGTAGGCGCTGTGAGTGGCGTTTTGCGGGATTGTGAGCACCACAAGAATATGGACGACGACTGCGAGAGACAGGACCGCCAGAAGTCCGACGATCAGTTTTCCGGAAACGCCACGCCGGGCTCCGCGGAACCTGGCAAAGTCGTGCAAGGGGGTATTCGGCCGGGTCAGGCGGGACGGGATCATAGGCAGTCGATCCTGTCGATAATGGGCATGGCAACGCCTCTGAGCGCGGAGCCGGTTGAAACCGGAGCGTCATAGAGCCTCAGATTGAAACGCAGTCCTTCAGTGCTGAAGGGGGCTTCGGCGAGCGGCAGCCAATTGCCGGGTTGGGGAGTGGTGGACGCAATGACCTCGAAACGTCCGTCCGGTTCGCGCAGCAACTGCCGGCTGGTGAGGTTGCTTCTTCCCGGCATGGTTTCCACCAGGCGTCCGGAGCCGTTGGTTGCCGTCAGCGTCCACAGGCGCGCGGTGGGCGTCTGACCGTGAATGCGGTAACGGCACATGGGCCGAAGCGTATCGCCGGCGCTGTCCGTACGGGCGATCAGATCCACGCCTTCCCCCGATGCGAGCGGGATTTTCGCGCCTCGGGTGTAGATGGCGACCGAGTAGGGATCGGCTTCCGCCGTTCCCGCGTAAGGATAGGTTTCCCACGGACCGATCCGGACCGCCATCAGCGGGCGTTCCCGCTCGATGATGAAATAGGCGGAAGAAATCCCGATCAGCGAGCCGGAAAACAGAACCAGGGCAAGGATCGCCAGCGCCCTCAAGGGCCGCGGACGTTGCGGCCTCAGGATCGGCGGCAGGTCGGTTTCGTACCAGTCCGCCTCACTGAATTGCTTCAGGGGAGCCGTCATTGCACGGCCGCCACGCTGGTTGCCGAATGAGCCGCCTTCTGCGGATCGGTGACGGCTGCCACCGGTTCGAGCGCTTTCAGCTCCTTGCCGATCGTCTCCAGGAATTCCTGGGTTTCCCGGTTCAGCAGACGTGGCTGGGCACGCGTGTCATCGTCCTCATTCGTCTTTGCGACCGGTGTGCGCTTCAGGCTTTCCGCATCCACACCCGGCATCGGCGCCAGTTCGATGTTCTCGTGGGCATAGGCCATTAATTTCTGCCAGGCCATGGCAGGGAGGCTGCCGCCGGTTACCCTTCGGGTGGATGTGAAGTCGTCGTTGCCCATCCAGACGGCGGTGGTGAAGTTGCCGGTATAGCCGACGAACCAGGCATCCCTATAGGCGGACGTGGTGCCGGTCTTGCCGGCGGCCACGACACCATCGATTCTGGCTCTGCGCCCGGTTCCGGCCTCGACCACATTGACCAGGATCTCGTTCATTTCAGCCACCTTGTCGGCCGGCAGCACACGCTTGGGCGCTGCTTCGTCCTGGTCATGGTCGTAGAGGACTTCGCCCTTGGTGTTTTTGACCTCCAGTATTGCATAGGGCGTCGCCTTGTAGCCGCCATTTGCAAAAACGGAGTAGGCCCCGGCCATATCGACCACCGAAACTTCCGACGATCCGATCGGCAACGTCACCACATTTTCAAGTTCGTGGGTCAGGCCCATCGCATAGGCGGTTTCGATGATCTTCTCGCGGCCGATCGCCTGAGCCAGGCGCACCGGGATGATATTGATCGATTTGGTGAGCGCCAGTTTCAGGCTCACCGCGCCGCGATAGCTGCGGCCGTAGTTACGCGGGCACCAGTTGCCGATACAAAGCGGCGCGTCCGGTACGATGCTGTCCTTGGTGTAGCCGTTCATGAAGGCGGTGATATAGACGAAGGGCTTGAACGACGATCCGGGCTGGCGCAGGGCATAGACGGCCCGGTTGAACTGGCTTTCGCCATAGGAACGCCCGCCGACCATCGCGACCACCGCTCCGTCCGTCTGCATGGCGGCCATGGCAGCCTCACCGACATCGCGGGCCTTGCCGTTTTCCCTGAGGACCGTTTCCACGGCGAGATCCGCCTGTTTTTGCAAGGCAGGATCCAGCGTGGTTCGGACGGTGACGATCCGGTCCCGTGCCAGGGCGGGATGGCTGCGGGCGAGCTTCTTCACCTCTTCCAGTCCCCAGTCCAGGAAATACTCCGGCAGCTGATCCTGGCTCCGGTCCACGGCGACGGCCGGATGACGCCGCGCTCCGATCACCTGTCCCTCGGTCAGAAAGCTGGCCTGAACCATGTTGGTCAGAACTTCATTGGCGCGCGCGCGCGCCGCGGGCAGGTTGATGTGCGGAGCGTACTTGGCCGGTGCCTTGTAGAGGCCGGCCAGCATGGCGCTTTCCGCTAGCGTCAATTCACGGACGTTCTTGTTGAAATAGAAGTCCGCCGCCGCCGCCACACCGAACACGCCGCCGCCCATATAGGCCCGGTCGAGATAGAGCTTCAGGATGTCCTGCTTTGTCAGGTTCGCCTCCAGCCAGAGCGCCAGATAGGCTTCCTTGATTTTGCGGGCGAGTGTCCGTTCGTTGGACAGAAACAGGTTCTTTGCGAGCTGTTGCGTGATCGTGGATCCACCCTGGACAACACCGCCGGCGCGGGCATTTTCCACCATCGCACGGAAAGTGCCCATGACATCGATGCCGATATGGGAAAAGAAACGCCGGTCTTCGGTGGCAAGCGTCGCCTTGATCAGGCTGTCGGGTATCTCGTCGAGCGGCACCGTATCGTTCAGGACGATGCCGCGCTTGCCGATCTCCTTGCCGAAGCGGTCGAGGAAGGTCACGGCGAAATCGTCGGTCGTGCGCCAGTCCGAATGGCGTGTCGCCTCCATCGCCGGCTGGGCGAACGCCAGCATCACCACCAGCCCGGCCAGGCCGTAAGTGAGGCCGTCGCAGGCAAGTTCGTTGAGCATGCGCCAGATGCCGCGTGCACGAAACCGGCGCAGGAAGACATCATACCGCTCATAGCCGCGGCGGAGGGTGGCCAGAAGGTGCCAGAGAAAGGTGTCGACCCAGGCGTCCGCCGACAGGAAAAACATCGATAGCGACCGTCTGCGCGACGGCCTCGCCGGGTCCGGCAGGCGGTTTTCCTGCCGCCGGTCGCCAGGACGCACCTCCGGAGCCGATGTTCCGTCGGGCAGTTCTTTTCCGGACTTGTCGTCGCTTGCCATCGGATCCTGCTTGCTGGCGCTGTCAAATCAATGGTACTTCGCGCTCAAGGTTTTACCGTAAAGGAACTAGAAACGGCAGATGAAATCAATTGGCTTGCCGCAAAATCCCGAGGAACCGCCGTTCTGGCGAGTGAAGCGTCTGGAAGAAATGAGCCAGGCGGAGTGGGAGTCGCTGTGCGATGGCTGCGCGCGCTGCTGCTTGAACAAGCTGGAAGACTGGGATACCGGCGAGATCGTCTGGACCGACGTCGCCTGCGAACTGCTCGATTGCGACACCTGCCGCTGCAAGGATTACGACAACCGTGCCGAAACGGTGCCGGACTGCATCCAGCTGACGGTGGAGGAAGTCAATACACTGACCTGGTTGCCCCCGACCTGTGCCTACCGTCTCGTGCGGGAGGGCAGGGATCTCTACTGGTGGCACCCGCTGGTTTCGGGCAATCCGGAGACGGTCCACGAAGCGGAAATTTCCGTCCGTGGTCGAGCGATCAGCGAAGCGGGCGTGTCGATTGAAGAATACGAGGATCATGTCGTGACCTGGCCCGACGAGATTCCGGCGCCGGATGGCCGCAGGAACGACGAGGGGTAAAGTCGGCCGCACATCGTTTTTCGTGTGGCAAGTCAGCCGCCCTTCGGGTGGCGGGATCGCAACGGCTGTTGCATTGGATGTCCCCTGGCGTTTGCTTCCGTCCGTTTAAAATTGCCTCGACCTGAAACCGGCCATTCTTGTTCTGATGTCGCTGTGTCCTGAGGCTTCCGTCAGCCTTTATTTTTCTTCCATAGGTTGATTTTACAATAATTCTACTTCTGATAAATGTTTCATATAATTATACATAAGGACCCTCAAATTAAACAAATTTAAACTTAGATATAATTATTAGATACTCTACGTCATGTGCGAGCGAGTATATGTCCCGCGTTAGGTAATCCTCTAGGCGCCGAGGGAATTATGAAATTGAGTTCCATGCTCAGAAGTGAAGTAGATGCTATCTGGAAGGCTTTGGGTCAATCCAATGCGGTAATCGAGTTCAAACCGGACGGGACCATCCTCACGGCCAACGAGAATTTCCTCAAGATCATGGGATATGGCCTGGAAGAGATCCGGGGACAGCAGCACAGTATGTTTGTCGATCCGGAATATGCTGCGAGCCCGGAATATGTTGCCTTTTGGCAAGCTTTGAGACAGGGAAAGCATCAGATCGCGGAGTTCCGACGTATCGCCAAGGGCGGTCGCGACGTCTGGGTGCAGGGTTCGTATAACCCGGTCCTCAATTCGTCCGGAAAAGTGGTCAAGGTGGTGAAGATTGCGGCCGACACGACCGCTGAAAAGGAGCTTGAAGCCGAAATCAAGGGGCAGGTTGATGCCATCGGTCGTTCGCAGGCTGTCATCGAATTCGAACTTGATGGCTCAATCATTACCGCGAATGACAACTTCCTGTCGGCGATGGGGTATCGACTTGATGAAATCAAGGGCAAACACCACAGGATGTTTGTGGATCCCGCCGAGGGTACGGGACAGGAATACGCATCGTTCTGGGAAGAATTGCGAAACGGAAAATTCCAATCCGGCGAATTCAAGCGCATCGGCAAGAATGGCGAGCCGGTCTGGATCCAGGCGACCTACAATCCGATCTTCGACACGAAGGGCAATCCTCGGAAGGTGATCAAATTCGCAATCGACATCACGGACCAGATGAAGGAGCGGTTGCGTCGCCGCGAGGTGCAGAAAGGAATCGACGGGGAACTCGCTTCCATGGCGGACGCCATTACGAAGACCAATGGTCAGGCGGCAAGTGCCTCCAGCGCGTCAACGCAGGCGGCCTCGAGCGTTCAGACGGTTGCGGCAGCCTCCGAGGAACTGGTGGCCTCGATCCAGGAGATCGGCCGGCAGGTGACGCAGGCAATGAAGATTTCCGAAAGTGCGGTCGACAAGGCCGATAGCTCAAGCCGGATCATGTCGAGGCTCGCCGAGGACTCCCAGAAGATCGGCGAGGTGATCGAACTGATCGAAAGCATTGCCAATCAAACCAACCTGCTCGCCCTTAATGCCACCATCGAGGCGGCCCGTGCGGGGGAGGCAGGAAAGGGATTCGCGGTGGTGGCGTCGGAGGTGAAGAGCCTTGCGTCACAGACCAGCAGAGCGACCGAAGACATTCGGGGGCAGATCGAATCCGTGCAGAGTTCCACGTCAAACTCCGAAGAGGCTATTGCCTCCATCCGGGAGATCATCCGGGAACTCCGCGACATTTCCTCCGGGATCGCCAGCGCCGTCGAGGAACAGTCGACGGTAACCCAGGAAATCTCCGGCAACATGCAGATGGCCTCGGAAGGCGTCCAGTCGATCACCCAGAACCTGACGGAGATTTCCGGTTCCACAAACAGCGTCGAACTGGCCATGAACAAGGTCCGTGACGCGTCCAGGACGCTCATATAGGCGAAATGTCGGCGCTGTCGCCTTTGCTCGTGAAGATTAAAATCCGGACCGCCTGACAGGCAGTCCGGATTTTTTGTGGCGTCAGGGAAGCAGCCGGCTAGCCGGTCGTTTTGAACTGGCTGGGCGCCTTGCAGTAAACCTTCACAATTTCGCCGTCGTGAACGATACCGGACGTGGCGGCGTACTGTTGTCCATGGACCATGCAATAAGACAGGGAATGCTGCCCCGGCGCCACCATCCAGTCGAGCGCCGTATTTCGATTGCAGTCCTGGACCGGTACAGATGCAAGGCACACGGCCACGTAGGCAGTGTACAGCATGTGTGGTTTGGTCCTGTTTGTTGTGGCGCCGCATGGGAGGGTGCGGTGCATCACGTAATTGATTTTAAGAAAAAATGAATTCTTGTCGATCCCGCATTCATCAAAAACATGAAAAATTCAGGGAAAAAGGCTGATTTGTTAAAAACATATTGTAAACAAATACGTTTTTCGAAGCCTGGACTGTGGTAATTCTACGAAAGGCAGGTTTTTTTATTTCAATCTGTGGTCGAATTGGCGGCCTGAAGCGACAAGGTCGGAAACGTCTGCAGTGCAAGTAACGGTCCTCGGCTGGGCAAAAAACGGTCAGGTCATCCCGCTGCCTTCTGAGACGGACAGACGAGCCCTTCAGGTAGTCAGTCGTCAGCCTGCTTGATCTGCGAGACCGTCTTGAGCGGATCGAAGCTTTCCGCCTGGGCCATCATCCAGTAGGTGGTGAACCCGGGAATATCGTCGTCTTCAAGCAACTGACCTTCACGCAGCCATGTCAGGGCGGCACTTGCCGGCAGGACCTGGCGGTGGCCTTCCCGCAGATAGATGAATTCGGGCCTGAATTCCTTCGGGTGATGAAGACCTGCGGCGGCGGTGAACTCAGCGACCGCTTTCAGGGTATTGCGGTGAAAGTTGAAGACGCGGGTTGCCTTGTCCGGGACGACGAGCGCCTCCTGCCGCTTCTTGTCCTGGGTCGCGACCCCAGTCGGGCAGCAGTTGGTGTGGCAGCTTTGCGACTGGATACAGCCAAGCGCGAACATGAAGCCGCGGGCGCAGTTGATCCAGTCGGCGCCGAGCGACAGGGCGCCGGCGATGTCGAAGGCGCTGATCAGCTTCCCGCTTGCGCCGATCCGGATATCGCCGCGCAGCCCGGTACCGACCAGAACGTTGTGCACGAAGGTCAGGCCCTGACGCAGCGGCGTGCCGAGCCGGTTGGTGAATTCCACCGGCGCCGCACCGGTACCGCCCTCGGCCCCGTCGACCACGATGAAGTCGGGTTTGATACCGGTTTGGAGCATGGCCTTGGCAATGGCCATGAATTCCCAGCGGTGGCCGAGGCAGAGCTTGAAGCCGATCGGCTTGCCGCCCGAAAGCTTTCTCAAGGTGGCGATGAACTCCAGCAGCTCCAGCGGAGTGGAAAAGGCCGAGTGCCCGGCTGGTGAAATACATTCGACACCGACCGGGATCCCTCTGGCCTCCGCAATCTCTTCGGTAACCTTGGGAGCGGGCAGGACGCCACCATGGCCGGGTTTCGCCCCCTGGCTGAGCTTGATCTCGATCATCTTGATCTGATCGCTCTTGGCCTGTGCCTCGAACTTCTCGGGATCGAAGGTGCCGTCATCGGCGCGGCATCCGAAATAGCCCGAGCCGAGCTCCCAGATCAGGTCGCCTCCGCCCTGCCGGTGATAGCGCGAGACGCTGCCTTCTCCGGTGTCATGGGCAAAGCCGCCCATTTTGGCGCCGGTGTTGAGCGCCAGGATGGCGTTGGCCGACAGAGACCCGAAGCTCATGGCGGAAATATTGAACAGCGACGCCGAATAAGGCCGGGTGCAGTCGGGTCCGCCGACGGTGACCCTAAAATCGCTGTCGTTGTGACCGCTGGGTGCAATCGAGTGGTTCACCCAGGAATAGTCGTCGTCATAGACGTCGTATTCGGTGCCGAAGGGGACATTGCCCTCGATATCCTTGGCCCGGTCGTAGACCAGGGACCGTCTTTCACGTGAGAACGGCCTGCCGTCCTGGTTGCTTTCGAAGAAGTACTGCCGCATTTCCGGCCGGATCGCCTCGAACATGAAGCGGAAGTGGCCGATCACCGGGTAGTTGCGCAGGATCGAGTGACGCGTCTGGACCAGGTCGTGGATGCCGACAACGGAGAGGACCGCAACGAACGCCAACGGCCACAGGAAATGGATATTCACCGCCAGCATCAGGAGAAAGAAGACGGCGGTGAGAACAAGGAGGCCGAAAAAGACGGCATAGCGGGGCTGGAGCATTGAGGCGGGATCCTGGCAATCGGTCTTTGATGATGATTCTAGCGTTAAAGTCTTTCGAAAGTGCAACGGATCCGTTTAACGGACGTCTTCGGCCAGAAGGGCTTCCAGCCGGATTGCAGCTTCATCGACACCCCCTTCCGCTGCCATATTATCCGCGATCCTTGCCGCGGTTTTGGCATAGGCGGCGGTCTCCAGATCCCGCAATGCCCCTGCAAGCTTGTCCGCTGTCAGTTTTTTAGCGCGAAGAGGGGCCGGACCTGCGCCCATCCTTGCCACCTGCCGGCCCCAATAGGGCTGATCGCCGAAGACCGGACAAATCAGACTCGGTCGGCCCCATCTGAGACCTTCGTGGGTGGTGCCCGCCCCGCCATGATGGACGACAGCCGCACAACGCGGAAACAGCCAGGAATGGGGGGCCGATTTCAGCACGTGAACCCGCTCGCTGAGCCCGGGCCGCAGGGCGGCTGCCTCAATTCCTCCCCAGCCGAGCGCCACGATTGCGCGAATGCCGGTTGTCTCGATCGCGTCAAGCACCGTTTTGGTCAGCTCAGCGGGTTTTCGGCTTGGCATGCTGCCAAAGCCCACATAGACCGGGGCCGGACCGGCCTCCAGAAAGGCCGCCAGATCCTTGGGCGGGATGTAATTGCGATCGGGATCCGTGAACCAGTAGCCGGTGACGGGATCGGTGGAAGGCCAGTCGTCCGGAATATCGGTCAACACTGAGCTGTAGGCCTGCAGTCGTGGTGCGGGCGCGCCGGATGGCAGGTGACCTGCCATCAAGTCGCGCGTCGCAATGTCGGGGCCCATGTGTTTCAGAACCGTTTTCAGCGATGGCTGAACGCCTTTGTCGATGAGGGCAATGAATATGCGTTGCAGCAGCCGGTTAAGTGCCGGACCCAGGTTCGGCAGATTGAGAAATTGCGGCGGAAAGGCGCCGGTCACGGAAAACAGCGGCTGCATCATGACCGGAATGGCCGGAACGTTCAGGGCGCGCCCCAGCAGTGTGCCGACAAGGCCCTTCGGATTGAAGACGATCAGGTCCGGACGGGTGTCCAGCCCAATCTGCCACAGTTCTTCGGCAATCTTGCGCTGGACCTGAAGACCCCAGCGCACAATCCTGATCATGCCGATAACACTGTGCAGGGCCGCTTTGACTTCGGGTCGGGCAACGATGTCCTCGTAACTGACGGATACAGGCCGTGGCGTTGCGCCGGCTGCGGCAATCATCTCCTCAAACCCCTGTCCCGTAGACAGCACCACGTCATGGCCGCTTGCGGCAAGCCGCCCGGCCAAAGCAACGAATGGCTGCACATCGCCCCGCGTGCCAAGGGTCAGGATCAGGATTTTTTTCTTGGCTGGAGACATCTGCAGGCTCTGGGGACGGATCGCGGTCGGGAAGGGGCTATGGCAGCATGTAGGCACATCGGCGGTGGATGCAACGACCGAAGGTCTCGCCGTGAGAGATCGAGAGATTTACACTTCCGGTCCCCGCCAACGGAACGGTCATGATCTGGGCGTTCCTGTCTTAAACCGGGCGCTCAAAGGCTGGAAGAACCGCATGCAGACCGTATTCGCGCTTCAAACCCGTGGGGCAGGCCTCTACGAATTCACCGGGACCGTGGCCGGTTGGCTCGAGGACGAGCGCGCGCGGGACGGTCTGCTCACGCTGTTCGTCCGCCACACGTCCTGTTCCCTGCTGGTCCAGGAAAACGCCGATCCGGACGTGCAGCGCGATTTGTCAGCTTTTCTTGAACGTCTCATTCCACCGGCGGATGATCCGTCCATGGATTATCTGGTCCACACGCTGGAAGGTCCGGACGATATGCCTGCCCATATCAAGGCGGCGTTGCTGCCGGTGTCGCTATCGATCCCGGTCATGAACGGCCGGATGGCACTCGGCACCTGGCAGGGCATCTATCTGTTCGAACACCGCACCCGTCCGCACCAGAGGCAGGTGGCAGCGCATTTTGGCTGAACTGGACGGGAATGTAGAAGAACGTTTGTGAAGTGGACGACCCGCGTTAGAGCCAAATTCCGGTCAGCGTCTTTCCCGCAAAGAACGCATTTATCCAGGCATATATGATCGACGCGATCGCCAGAAATATCGCCGGCGCCCGCGCGGCGTTTATCCGGTAGATGAGAAATGCCAGAAAGGCGATTTGAAGAGCCAGAAATGAATAGAGAAAGGCTTCTGCATCAGGAACTTCGTTACGAAAATATCCCGCGTAAATGCCCAAGGGTATGCAGCTCAAAGGCGATATCAGGAACAAAAACAGCTTTTTGTCCGGGTAGCGGAAACATAGTGCGAGTCCAGTGATCAGGCCCATGAGCCCCAGGAGGGGAATCCCGATCATGAGCCTTTCGAAGACAAAATTGGCGGTCATTCAGAACCCGGATGCCGACTTCAGGAGCTTCTGAAAAGTCCTTCATTGAACCATCGAAATCAAGTCTTGGAGGGTATGTGGAAGCCACCTAAGAGCTTAAGGCAGTATGGTGCGGCCATTGCAAATAATTGCTCGTCAAGGCTAGACGAATGGCTTGGCCTTTTATCGTTCGCTCGACGGCGCGACCGGGGCGAGGGCGGCAAAGGCGATGATGGCTGATGTGATGATGGTGCGGAACATGGGTTTCTCCTCCGTTGATGAAAAGACCCTAGGCGGGATCCGGTTTGCCGGATGTGATGCCGGTCACGCCTTTGGTGTCTCGTTCAATTGGCGGTCATGACAGCCCGGAATCGATTGAATCAACGTCTTAACCACTTGAATCGGTTTGCCAGCGCGTTGAATCAGTTTTTCAGGAAATGGGAAAAGGTTCGGGAAATCAGGGAGGTGATCAGGAAAATTAAATCATTTTCCGCTCGACCTGACTCACCGGCACTTGAAGTCGGATCCACAGCGGGCTTCAACTTTTCGGAAAGCGGAGTGTTCCATCTGTCGCTGCGTAAGCTTCGCGTAAGCTGTGGGGTCCATAGTGCAGTCAACACAGCGTTTGTGTTGCCCATGCCTCCCAAGACTGACGCCGGGTTCTTGTTCAAGAGCCCGGCTTTTTTTGCCTGGACCGGCGTTTGTCCCGGCGGACGGGACCGGAAGTGAAATGATGGTTCCGGGGATGCGGGCGACTGCGGAATGCCCCCCTTTAAAAAGTGGCCCGCGCCGTCGGACGGGGACGACGCGGGCTCCAACACCGGCCTGAAAAGGAGGGGCTCAGGAGCCGGTGCTCTCGGTCGCTGCCAACAGGGCTGCGATCTCGTCCTTCAGATGTAGACGCTGTTTCTTCAAGTCTTCCAGCGCCTCATCCGAAGCCGGTTCGATGTCGGTTTCGATCCGGTGAATTTCGCGGTTCACGTTGTGATATTCGTCAGAGAGCTTCGCAAAATGGGCGTTGCTTGTCTTCAAGGCATGCAGCGCATCCGCGTGCTCGGGAAATTCCTCATGCAGTTCGTGGGGAACGTGACTCATATACGTTGTCTCCTTTTCGTGTTCCAACATGGCGATGCCGGTGGTGTACCACCTTGAGGCAGATCAAAAAGCAGGTTTTATGGAAAAAAATTTTGAAAATCTCCTGACGGGTTCAATTGGCGAATAGGCATCCTGGACTTCGACCGCTGGTCGTCGTCAAACGAGTTCGATCTCAATATTGGTTCTCGAGCGAAAACAAGGATTCGGAGTTTGATTTCAAGTGGTGGGAGATTGAATATTGTTGCATTGATAATTTTTGCAATAAAATAGATTGTTATTAGTATTATTATCAATAATATTTTATAGATAAGCTGATTTCTTCTGGAAAATTGAACGTTACATCTTGGATTAACTCTTCTCCCTTTAGGTTATTTGGCAGGGAAGGCCGGTGTCTCGGGAGTTCGGAATGTTCACCAATTTGCGTCTGTCCATAAAAGTTCCTTTGCTGGTCGTCTGTGTCGCAGCAATTGTCGCGATCGGGGTCGGAGTTGCGAGCTATTTCACGGCGCGTTTTGAACTGAATTCGCTGACGGAGGCGCGTCTTGAGGCCGCTGCGACCACAGGCCGGGATCAGATTACGGATTACCTCCACCGTATTGAGAACGAGCTGATCCTGACCGCGGAACATCCAGGGACGGTTGCGGCGGTAAAGGAATTCGCCGCGACCTGGCAGTTCTGGGAGCAGATGGGCGGCAATCCGTCAACGGAACTGGTGAAGGCCTACGTCAAGGACAATCCCTACCCGGCAGGCGAGAAACAGAAGCTGGACAGGGGACAGACCGGGTCCGGCTACGATGACATCCATGCGAAATATCACCCCTGGTTTCGCAGGCTCATGCAGGATCAGGGATATTACGACATCTTCCTGTTCGATACGGGCGGCAATCTGGTTTACAGCGTTTTCAAGGAACCGGACTACGCAACCAATTTTATGAAAGGTGGCGGCCAATGGGCTGAGACCGATCTGGGGGCCGTCTACCGGGAAGCGCTGGGCGCCGACGACGCGAACGCCATTTCATTCAAGGATTTTCAGGCCTACGCGCCGAGCGCTGGTGCTCCGGCCGGGTTCATGGCCCATGCGATCCATGACGGAACAGGGAAGGTGGTTGGTGTTCTAGCCTTCCAGATGCCGATCGATCGCTTCAACGGGCTCCTGAAACAGAACTTCGGCCTGGGGAAAACGGGCGAACTTGTCCTCGTCGGCGCGGACTTCCTGATGCGCAATGATTCTCGCTTCACCACCGATGTGAACGACATTCTGAAGACAAGGGTGGATGATGAGGTTGTTAAGACGGCCTTCTCCAACGCATCTGCTTTCGGCAACGGCAAGCTTTTCCGCGATGCCGAACTGGTGATGGACGCAGAAGCCTTCACTTACAGGGGTGTTCCTTATGTCATCGTCGCGGCGCAGACAGTGGAGGAAGCGATCGCGCCGGCACTGGAAACGAGGAACCGGATGTTTCTGGCCGGAACCCTGTTGCTGACCGTATCCGCATTGCTCGGCTTCTTTGCTTCAAGAACCGTCACACGTCCGATCAGGGCTGTCGTTGATGCCATGAACCGCCTGGCGGCCGGAAAGACGGATATCGGGCTGGAAGATAAGGGCGGAACCGATGAAATCGGCGATATGGTTCGCGCGGTCGCCATCTTCCGCGAGAATGCGATCCAGCGGAACAAGCTGGAGATCAGGGCACGTGGCGAAAGGGATAAGGAGCGCCAGCGTCAATCGCATCTCGACAAGTCGATCAGCGGTTTCCGGGAAACCATGTCGAACCGCTTGTCTTCCATGACGTCCCAGACCGACATGATGCGTACCAGCGCAACGGTTCTGGATGACCTCGCCGACAGCCTTGCCGACAAGGCCGCTACCGCGAGCATGTCTTCCTCCAGTGCGTCTGAAAATGTCGGTACGGTGGCGGCTGCAGCAGAGGAAATGGCCGCAATCGTCCGCGATATCGCCCGACAGACCGACACGACCAGCCGTATCGTCACGGACACCGTGGAGGCTGCCGAGACGACCAACCGCAATGTGGCTGCGCTGTCGGAAGCCGCCGAACACATCGGCAGTGTCATCAATCTGATCCGCGACATTGCCGAACAAACCAATCTTCTGGCTCTCAACGCGACCATCGAGGCGGCACGCGCCGGCGAGGCCGGCCGCGGGTTTGCCGTTGTGGCTTCGGAAGTGAAGCAATTGGCGGAACAGACCTCCCGGGCGACGGATGAAATATCGACCCGGATCGAGGGCATCCAGACCTCGGTCCGCGACGCGGCTTCCTCGATCACGAATATCACCGAAAAGGTCGGTGAAATGCGGGAACTTGCAACGGCGGTTGCCAGTGCCGTCGATCAGCAGCAGGCCGCAACGGTGGAAATCGCCGAAGCGGCCCGCCGGGCATCCGACGGCACGAATAGCGCAGCAACCAACATGGATGTGGTTACGCAAGCCATCCAACAGACACGCGGCGAGTCCGGCACGGTAAACACGGCCACCTTCATGGTTTCGGAGTCGAGCAAGGGTCTGGCTTCCGATGTGGAAAGCTTTCTGGAGGACGTCGCGCGGGATGTCGAGGACCGGCGTCAGGCGCTCCGCATTGCCAGGTCCGGCGACATCGGTATCGCAGATGCTTCGGGCAAAGTCAGGAAGGCTCGGGTGGTCGACACAAGCAGGACCGGCGCGCAAGTCATAGATATCGATGGTATCGGGGTCGGACAGAACGTTACGCTCATCCTGCCCGACAAACGCGAGCTGAAGGCCCGGGTCGTGCGTGAGACAGGCACAGGCGTCGGGGTGGAGTTTATGGAAACCCTTGCTGAAGACGACCGGTTTCTCGCGGCTTGAGACCAGTTAGCTATTTTGGACGTGCTGACACGCTCCTGACAGAAGGCTGTCAGGAGGGCGGCGGTATCTTTTCCTCGTCGTCATTCGAACGAGGGACCAACAATGACTTTCAAACCCGATAATTTCACCGTCTGGATCGAATTGCCGGTTACCGATCTGGACAAGGCCACCGCCTTCTATAACGATGTCTTCCAGACCGAGTTGATCAGGGAAGATATGGGCCCCAATCCCATGGCCATGTTTCCGACTGCCGACGGCAAGGGGCGTGCCGGGCACCTTTATCCCGGAAAACCGCCGGCGAAGGGAACGGGTCCGACCGTTCATCTGACTTGCCCGGACACCCTTGAAGCGACGATGGAGCGTTTCGTGAAGGCCGGCGGCGAAATCGTTTCCGACCCGATCGCCATCCCCGCCGGACGTTTCGCCTATGGCCTCGACCCCGACGGCAACTCCGTCGGCCTGTTCCAGTCGTAAGGAAGTTCTGATGAGACGTGCCGACCGCCTGTTTCAGATCGTGCAGTATCTGCGCGGCGGCCGGCTCGTCCGCGCCCGGCAGCTGGCCGAATGGCTCGAAGTGTCCGAGCGCACCATCTATCGGGATATCGCAGATCTGCAGTCGTCCGGCGTGCCCATCGATGGTGAAGCCGGGGTCGGCTATATCCTGCGCGACGGCTACGACCTGCCGCCGCTGATGTTTTCCCGCGACGAGATCGTGGCCCTGGTCGCGGGCGCCCGCCTTATTCGCGCCTGGGGGGGAGCAGACATGGCGCGGGCCGCCGAAGAGGCGCTGATCAAGATCGACGCCGTCCTGCCGGACAAGGCGCGTACCCGAAGCAATCAGGTGGAAGTCCACGCATTCGCACCGGAAATGACACCGGAGGTGCGCGAGCGGATCGATCGCCTGGAAGAGGCGGCCGATCTGCGGAAGCGGCTGACCCTGGCTTATCTCGATGCGAGCGAGGCGAGAACGGACCGGACGGTCCGCCCCCTCGGACTGTGGTTCTGGGGCAAGGTGTGGACGCTGGTTGCCTGGTGCGAACTGCGCGAGGATTTCCGCATGTTCCGTCTCGACCGGATCGCCGGCATGACCGAGACCGGCGATACGTTCCGCGCCGAGCCGGGCACAACCCTCAGGGATTTTTACCGGAAGATGGAGGAACGGGGCTACCGCAGGTCGTGACCGGCCGTACCGGGCTGAAGCTCCGTGTAGTAGCTGGTTCCGACTTCCCGCAGCAGCTTGCGTTTCATGGCATCGGCATAATCGTCGAATCCGCTGGCGACCTCGACGAAGGATCCGGGGCCGCGAATGACACTATGGCGATAATAGGCGACCGGATCCGGTTTGGCGCCCTTGATGGCCAGTCCGTTGACGACGATCCCCTCGAAGGGAAAGGCGTGATAGGCACTGGCCGGACCGAAGCCTTCATTGTTGACCCCGTCGCCGGCCACGTCGATGACCTGGCGCGCGCATTTCTCCGGGGCCTTGTTCAGATGAACCGCTGCATATCCGAGAGCGTAGCCGAGGGCCGTCGGGAATTCGTTGAAACCGCGTCTGGACCGGGCGAGTTTGTCTGCCGCCGCTTTCGCGCTTTCCGCGCCGTCCAGAAAGGACCAGTCCACCTGGATGACCTGCTGGTAGCGTCCGCTCCACTCGAAGCTGGAAAACCAGATACCGCCGACGGCGGAAATTGCGTCGACAACCTCCGGATCCTGAAGCGCAAGGGCCAGCCCCTGAAGCTGAAGCGCATGTTCGCGGGCGTCGACGCTGGAGGAACCGTCCATAGCGACGATGAGGGCGAGCGGGCAGGCAGCGGCTGTCTTCGGCGTCATTGTGGACACAAGGCCCGCGACTGCCAACAGGACAAGGGACTTGCCGAAAACTGTACGTCCTTGTCTTTTCCACGAATGCGGCATCGATGGTCTCAAAGCTCCTGTCTGGTCGGCCCTGGCGGTTTCCGCGATAGTCGGCGCTTGTCACGAATTCCGATGGAGAAGCTTAATGCTGTTTTGCCGGCTTCCGCAAATCGGGAAGGATTTTACGTTTGCACGCCGGATGAACCTCGTGTTCATGTTGCATTCAGTTGGCCCTGTTTAAAAAGAAGCCAACATCGCCGGGGAAGTCGTGTCGCCGGCGGACAGAAACCGTAACTGAAGGGATGTGTCCCTTGAAACGTCTAATGATCTTTCTGGTCTTGATGCTTGCCGCTGCGGCGCCGGCAAATGCCCAGTGCCTGTCCCAGGCACAGGCACGCGAAGCCGTGGCAAGCGGAAAGGCCAAGTCGCTCGGATCGGTCGCAGGGGCCGCCGGCGGCGAAATCGTCAAGGCTGAGCTCTGCCAGCAGGGCGGCGGCTATGTCTATCGCCTTTCCGTGAGGATAAACGGCCAGGTGGTGACCAAAACCGTAAACGCCAGCCGCTGACATCCGGAGCGAACTCTGTGGCGGAGATCACATAATTCCGCCACGGCTCCGGCTACAGTTCCTCACGGTTCGAACTTTCATGTGAGAAAAGACGATATGCGAATTCTTGTTGTCGAAGATGATGCCGACCTCAACCGCCAGCTCGTCACTGCGCTGACGGAGGCCGGATATGCGGTCGATACCGCCCATGACGGCGAGGAGGGGCATTTCCTGGGGGATACCGAACCCTATGATGCGGTCGTTCTCGATCTCGGCTTGCCGACGCTCGACGGGTTGTCTGTGCTGGAAAACTGGCGCCGGGACGGGCGGGCCATGCCGGTCCTGATCCTGACGGCGCGCGATCGATGGTCCGACAAGGTGGCGGGCATAGATGCCGGTGCCGACGATTATGTCGCCAAGCCCTTTCACATGGAGGAAGTGCTCGCGCGCGTGCGCGCCCTTGTGCGTCGGGCCGCTGGTCATGCCTCCAACGAAATCACCTGCGGCACGGTGCGCCTCGATCTGCGCGCCGGGCGTGTCACCGTGGACGGAACACCGATCAAGCTGACCAGTCATGAATACCGGCTCCTGTCCTACCTGATGCATCACCAGGGCAAGGTCATTTCGCGCACCGAACTGACCGAGCATCTCTATGAACAGGATTTCGACAGGGATTCCAACACGGTCGAGGTCTTCGTCGGACGGCTGCGCAAGAAGATCGGATCAGACATGATCGAAACCATCCGCGGTCTCGGCTACCGGCTTGGAGAGGCCGTTGACGGCTGAACCCCAGACCGAGAGTGATGCGCCTGCTCCGGTTCGTCAGCGGTCTCTTGCCGGAAGGCTGGTGCTTGTTGCGGCGGTCTGGTCGACGCTCGCCCTGGTCATTGCGGGCTTCATTCTCGTCGGGCTCTACCGGGCGGCGGGCGAGCGTGCCTTCGATTCGCAGCTGGAAGTCCATCTGAACACGATTATCGGTGAAATGGTGTCGCCCGAAACGACGGGAAGCGCCACACCCGGTGTGAAACGGCCGGAAAACCTGCCCGAACCGCGGTTTTCCCTGCCGCTGTCCGGCTGGTACTGGACCGTTCGCAAGGCGGATGGCACCGATATCCTGTTTGCGTCTCCGTCGCTTGTCGGCGATCCGCTGACCATGCCGCCGCTGGGCGATCGGGAAAGTCTGAGCGGGTTCGCGCAAGGCCCCAGGAACGAGGAAGTTCGTTTTCTTCAAAGCCGGATCACCATCGAAGACGTTCCTTACGTGATCGCCGTCGCCGCTGAAACGGCAGGATTCCGGGAGGAGGTCAGCCAGTTTGCGCGCCAGGTCGGGCTGACGCTGCTGATCTTCGGTGTGGGCCTCATCGGGGCGATTTTCCTGCAGGTGCGCGTCGGCCTCCGGCCGCTGTCCCGCCTGCGCGCATCCCTGTCCGCGGTGCGTATGGGCGATGCGGAGAGTATCGATGAAAACCTGCCGCGCGAAATCGCGCCGCTGGCCGTGGAACTCAATGCCCTGATCCTGTCGAACCGGGAGATCGTGGAGCGCGCGCGCACCCATGTCGGCAACCTGGCCCATGGTTTGAAGACGCCGCTTTCGGTGATCGCCAACGAGGCGCGGGCCAATCCGGGGCCGCTGGCCGACAAGGTCGGCGAGCAGGCAGCCGTCATGTCGACCCAGATCCAGCATCATCTGGAGCGCGCCCGGATGGCCGCGCAGCGGCGGGTCATCGGCGTTTCCTGCGAGGTCGAGCCTGTCCTGAACCGCCTCGTGCGGGCCATGGACAAGATCTACCAGCGCCGCGGCATCGAGGTGAGGGCGTCCATCTCCGGCGGGATCCGGTTTCGCGGCGAACAACAGGATATGGAGGAAATGGCCGGAAATCTGATCGACAACGCCTGCAAGTGGGCATCCTCGCAAGTGACCGTCAAGGTTCAGGTGCTAAACGAAGGCGGTTCCGCGAGGTCCATGTTCGAACTGGTGGTCGAGGATGACGGTCCGGGGCTGAGCGAGGAGGAGCGGAAGGAAGCGGTCAAGCGCGGACGCCGTCTGGACGAGACGGTCCCGGGTACGGGTCTAGGCCTGTCCATCGTGGCCGACCTTGCCGCCCTTTACGGCGGGCGGTTCGAACTGGAGCGGGCCGATATCGGAGGACTGAAGACCCGTCTGGTGCTTCCGGCCCTTTAATCGAAACAGGCTCACGCCTATTTTAATTGCGGCGAAACGAATAATGTGGCGAAAATTTACCATTATGGGCCAAGTTCAGCCATAAACGTCGCCTAAACCATGATCGAGAGTCGGTGATTCTGTAAACCGGCCGCAGATCGACGGAGTGATGCATGCGCCTGCGCAACACATCTGTGCTCGTTCTTATCCTGGCCGGCCTGACTGCCTGCAGCAGCACGCCCGGGACGGGGAGCCATGACCTGGGCTTCTGGAGTTCCGCCACCGGTTCGCCGGGGGCGGTCGGACGGAGCGAAGCAGGTGCGGCGATCGCGCTTTTACAGAGCAACGAATTCGGCCAGTCTCTGGATGCTTCCGACCGAAGGGCGGCTGCCGAAGCCCAGCGGCGCGCATTGCGCGCCAATGGCGTCGGTGTGGCTGTTTCCTGGGAGAATGACAAAACCGGCCGTAGCGGTCAGGTTCGTCCCGGACCGGTCTATCAGGTCAACGATACCTCTTGCCGCGAATTTACCCACGAGATGACCCTTAACGGCGCCATGATGACGGCCCGCGGCACGGCCTGTCAGGAAGATGACGGCTCGTGGCGCACCCTGAGCTGAGCCGGCAGGTCCGATAATAACCGCTTGCAATTCCTGTAAAACCATCCGGGTTTGGCAGGATTATCCGTTAAGCTATTGCGCGACAAGCGACTTTCGCTCCCACTTTGGGAAAGTGATAAGAATTCCTTCAACCTTTGTTTAAGCGTTCTGCCTTTAGGGTGCGATGTAATCGGAATAGTCCGACCGATCGCGGATCATGACTGAAACGGAACTGCTGACCAACAAGATCACCACATACCTGCAGGGACTTAGTCCGCAGGCGGTGGAAAACCTTGTCCGCAAGCTGGAGAAATCCCGAGATTCCGGGCTGAAAGACCCTCACCTCGAGCTGATCCTGTCTGCCTCCCTGAAGCTTCTGCGCGATCCGAGAGGGGCCGCGGAGGCAGTCGCCCGCGGCGGCGCCCTTCGCCGCAATCAGGTTCAGCGGATGTTTTTCACGCCACTGGACGAATTTCTGATCAACGAGGATCTTCCCACCCGTCAGGAGGGCCGGGTCTACCGGCCGAATCTGGAGCGGGTCTGGCAATGGATCGGCCGGGATGTGCTTCCGGGCGATGTCCGCCGGGTTCTGGAGGAGGCCGAAAAGGAAACGGTCAGCGAGGAAAGGCTCGACAATTTCGTTCATGCGCTGCGCCGAAGGGCCGTCGATGCCGTCGGATCCGCCCTCGAACGCATCGATTCGTCCGACAAGGAGCGCCGCCGTTTGTCCATCGAGATGGGCGGTGAGCGCGGCATTGCGGATCTGAAGGACATTCACAAGATCCTGGCCGCCGAGCGCTGGCTGATGCCGTTCCTGAACATGGTTCCGGAAACCCTCAGCGAGAACCGTATCAAAATCGATACCGACGTCCTCCATCTGGTCGACAAATGTTCGGCGAAGTATCCCGATCATATTTCGGTCGTGGCAGCGGCTCTTCTGGAGCGGGCGGATACACCGTCGGCGCTATGCACTTTTGCCGGCCGCCTGGCCCGAACCAACGATCCGAAGCTGATCAGCACTTCGCAATTCGCGCCTTTCGTCGACGTCGTCATGAGCGAGGCGGAAAGGCTGAACGTTCTGGCTCTGGAGCACCGGAAAAACAATCCGGACCCGGTCGCCTTTTCCCAGGCGCTTTCCGAATACCACAGCCTCGTGCGCGGCGTGGAACTGGATATGGACCTGACGCAGACGGGCGACTGGCACAAGCGCCTTTCGGGAACGAAGCGCAATATTTCCGAAGTTGTGACCCGCGAACTGAACAATGCCCATGGCGCCGTGCGCCGGGCTCTGCAGGTTCCCAAGTGGACCAAGGAAGGCACGCTGGATCAGGACCAGGTGTCCATCGACGATGCGGTCAGGTCTTTGCGTGTGGTCGTCATGGTGCGCAATGCATCCCAGACCTTTGCTGTCAATGATGTCGGCAAGCGCACGCGCCAGGCGGTTGAGCAGACCCTGGAAATCGTGACCCGGTCTTTGATTACGGATCTGGGGAAGACCGTCGGCAAGCAGAGGAAAGCCCATCTGGCCGCGGTCGATGTGGCGATCATGCTTTCCGAAATCTATTTCGGGACGGACTATGCGGCGCAACTGCGTCGCAGCCGACAGTCAGCCCTGGCGCACACACCGAAAGACGACGGCATCGCAAGCCTGCGCAAGCCCCGGCTCATCACGGCAGGCAGCGGAGCTCAATAGTCTCGACGGGAGGTTTGTGGCAGCCGCGACGGCAGGTCACATAACTGCGCGCTTGCCATTCTGCTCCGGCCAATGTCTATAGTGCCTCTCATGACGCTCTGGATCCTAATCGCCGTAATGACGGCTGTCGCAGCCCTGTCCATCCTCGTGCCGATGTCGAGAAAACGGCTTCACGATGGGGAAGCCGCCGGCCCGACAGCCGACGAAGCCGTTTATCGTCAGCAGCTTGATGAGGTCGATAAAGACCTGGAACGTGGCCTGATCGATGACGAGGCTGCCGGCGCCGCGCGCACGGAAATTGCCCGCCGGCTGTTGGCGGCCCATGAGCGCGCGGAAAAGGTCGAGGCGGCTCCGAAGGCTTCCTGGCCGCTGCGCTTCGGGCAAATTGTCGCCATCGTCTGCCTGCCGCTCCTCGCGCTTGGGACTTATCTGTTCATCGGGTCGCCGGATCTTCCGGACAGTCCGCTCGCCGCCCGCCTGTCCGCGCCGCCGCAGGACCAGTCGGTTGAAGTGCTGGTCGCGCGCGTGGAAAAACATCTGGCTGCAAATCCCCAGGACGGCCAGGGCTGGGATGTGCTGGCTCCGGTCTATATGCGTATCGGCAAGCCGCGGGAGGCTGCGAGAGCCTATCAACATGCCGTCCGGTTGCTCGGTCCGAATGTCAGGCGGATGACCGATCTCGGTGAGGCCTTGACCGTGGCCAACGACGGCATTGTCAGTGCCGACGCCAGAGGCGCCTTCGAGCAGGCCATAAAAATGGACAAAACGGCGGTTAAACCGCGGTTCTTCATTGCCCTGGCCCTTGGGCAGGAAGGCAAGAAGGACGAAGCGGTCGCCGCATGGCAGGATCTGCTGAAGGGTGCCGATCCGCAGGCTCCATGGGTTCCGGTGGCACGGCAGAACCTCGCGGCTCTTGAAGGCTCAGCGCCGCCGATGGCGGAAAACCTGCCCGGTCCGGACCGCGAACAGATGGCCGCGGCGGCCGATATGAGTGCGCAGGACCGCAACCAGATGGTCGCGGGTATGGTGGGCCGGCTCGCCGAACGTCTCAACTCGCAAGGCGGCAGCCCTGCGGAATGGGCTCGGTTGATACGGGCCTATATTGTGCTGGGCAAGAAAGACGAGGCGGAGGCTGCCTTGAAAAAGGCATCGGACGCATATAGCGGTGATCCGGCTGGCCTTGGACAGATCAGGGACATTGCAGGACAACTCGGCCTGGCGGCATCTGATGGCTCGGCGCCGCCGGCGGCGGAAAACCTGCCCGGCCCCAGCCGCGAACAGATGGCGGCTGCCGCCGATATGAGCGCTGAAGACCGCAATCAGATGGTTGCGGGTATGGTGGGCCGGCTGGCGGAGCGGCTCAATTCGGAGGGGGGAACCCCGGCGGAATGGTCCCGGCTGATCCGGGCCTATACGGTGCTGGGCAAGAAGGACGAGGCACAGGCTGCCTTCAAGCAGGCATCGGCCGCCTTCGCCGGCGATGCGGCCGCCTTGGGCCAGATCAAGGAGACCGCGGGGCAGCTGGGGCTTAAAACCGAATAGGCATGTGCCTGGAATACTAATGGGCCCTTGTCGCTGGAGGGAGCGGCCGGGCTGGGACGGACGAACAAGATATGACGCGGAAACAACGACGCCTTACGCTGATCGGAATTGCCGGCGTGGTTCTGGCCGGTGCGCTTGGATTGATCCTCTTTGCGCTGAACGACCAGATCGTATTCTTCCAATCTCCAACGGATATTGTCGAAAAGGGCGTGCCGCCCGGCCAGCGCATTCGCCTTGGCGGGCTCGTGGAGGACGGCTCCGTCGAGCGTTCCGGCGATGCCAATGTGCGCTTCAAGGTCACGGATACGGCCAATACGGTAACGGTGACCTATATGGGTATCCTGCCGGACCTGTTCCGGGAGGGGCAGGGGGTTGTGACGGAAGGCACCGTCGGACCGGACGGCGTCTTCGTCGCCGACAACGTTCTTGCCAAGCACGATGAGAATTACATGCCCAAGGAAGTCGCCGAGTCGCTGAAGAGGCAGGGTGTCTGGCAGGGCGCGGAAAAATAAGTCAACGAATGCCAATCGGGCCAGGTCGCCTGAGAAACAGTCCTCCAAGGACGCGGGAGAGCACATGATCGTAGAACTCGGACATTACGCCCTGGTACTGACCTTCGCGCTTGCGCTGGTGCAGTCGGTCGTGCCCGTCTGGGGCGCCCTGCGCGGCGATGAACGGCTGATGGCGACCGCGCCGCCTGTTTCCGTCTTGATGTTTCTGTTGGTGCTGGTTTCGTTCGTGGCCCTGACGATTGCCTATGTGACATCCGACTTCTCGGTCGTGAATGTCTGGGAAAACTCGCATTCGGCCAAGCCGCTGCTCTACAAGATCACCGGCGTGTGGGGCAACCACGAGGGCTCGGTCCTGCTGTGGGTGCTGATCCTGGTGTTCTTCGGGGGGCTTGTCGGCTATTTCGGCCGCAATATCCCGGCACCGCTGCGGGCAACCACCTTGAGCGTTCAGGCCTGGATCACCGCCGGCTTTACCCTCTTCATGCTGGCGACCTCAAACCCCTTCGCCCGCATCGCCAATCCGCCGGTCGAGGGCAACGGCCTGAACCCGATCCTTCAGGACATCGGTCTGGCCATTCACCCACCGCTTCTCTATGTCGGCTATGTGGGCTTCTCCATCACCTTTTCCTTTGCCGTCGCGGCCCTGATCCTCGGTCGTCTCGATGCCGCTTGGGCGCGATGGGTCCGGCCGTGGACGCTGCTTGCCTGGGTCTTCCTGACGCTTGGCATCGCCATGGGGTCCTACTGGGCTTACTACGAGCTCGGCTGGGGTGGCTGGTGGTTCTGGGATCCGGTGGAAAACGCCTCCTTCATGCCGTGGCTTGCCGGCACCGCGCTGCTGCATTCGGCCATCGTCATGGAAAAGCGCGATGCACTGAAGGTGTGGACGGTCCTGCTGGCGATCTTCACCTTCTCCCTGTCGCTGCTGGGCACCTTCCTGGTCCGCTCCGGCGTGTTGACCTCGGTCCATGCCTTCGCAACCGATCCGGCGCGCGGCGTGTTTATCCTGGTTCTGCTGTGCCTGTTCATCGGCGGATCGCTGTCGCTTTACGCCTGGCGTGCGCCGGTACTGAAGCAGGGCGGTCTGTTCGCGCCGATCAGCCGGGAGGGAGCGCTGGTCCTCAACAATCTCTTCCTGACGGCGGCAGCCACTGCCGTGTTCGTCGGCACGCTCTATCCGCTGGCGCTCGACATCGTCACCGGCGACAAGATTTCCGTCGGCGCGCCGTTCTTCAATCTGACCTTCGCACCGCTGATGGTGCCGCTGCTGCTCGCCGTGCCTTTCGGTCCCGTTCTCGCCTGGAAACGGGGCGACCTTCTGGCGGCCTCCCAACGCCTCTACGCCGCTTTCGGGCTGGCGATACTGGCCGTGCTGTTCACATTCTGGCTGTGGGGAGTGGAGCAGGTCCTCGCACCGCTCGGCGCCGGGCTTGCCGTGTGGATCATGGCCGGATCGGTTTCGGAGATCGTTTCCCGTGTGAGACTGTTCGAGGTCGGTCCGGCCCGTGCGATCAGCCGGCTGTGGGGACTTCCCGGCTCGGCCTGGGGGACCGCGGTCGCCCATTTCGGCGTCGGTATCACCGTGCTCGGCATCGTCACCGCGACCGCCTTTCAGGAGGAGCAGATCCAGACCCTGCATCCCGGAGAGTCGGTCGAAGTACATAATTTTGAAGTCACCTTCGACGGGGCGGCGCCGCGCACGGGGCCGAACTACACCGAGGATGTCGGCCATTTCACCGTCCGTTCCGGCGGCGTCGAAGTCGCGACGATGGACCCATCCAAGCGGATTTATACCGCGCGCCAGATGCCGACGACGGAAGCGGCGATCCTGACCTCCGGCCTGTCGCAGCTCTATCTGTCTCTTGGCGAGGTTCATCAGGACGGCAGCATGGACGTTCGCGTCTATTTCAAGCCGCTGGTGATCTTGATCTGGGGCGGCTGCATGGTCATGGCATTCGGTGGATTGCTGTCGATTGCGGACCGCCGTTTGCGGGTCGGTGCGCCGAAGCCGGCGGCGGGACGCAAGATGCCGTCTGCGCCGGCACCGGCGGAGTGAGCCCATGTCCCTGAGATCCCTACCGATGAAGGTCTTCGCCGGATTGATGCTTCTCGTCGCGCTGATAGGGCCCGCCCTTGCGGTCGCACCTGACGAGATACTGGACGATCCGGCGCTGGAAACCCGTGCCCGCGCGCTGTCGGCCCACCTGCGCTGCATGGTGTGTCAGAACCAGTCCATCGACGACAGCGATGCGCCTCTTGCCAAGGACCTCCGGATTCTGCTGCGCGAGCGTCTGGTCGCCGGCGACACGGATGAGGAAGTGATCGACTACCTCGTCGACCGCTACGGCGAATTCGTGCTTCTGAAGCCGCGTTTCGCGCTTCACAACCTCATCCTCTGGGCGGCGGCACCTGTCGCGTTGATTGCAGGGGTGATCGGGATATTCCTGGCCGTGAGGAGGCGGAAGGCGGCGCCAGGCGTGCTGGCTTCCCGGCCGCTGAGCAAGGATGAGAAAGCCCGGCTCGACGCGCTTTTGGAAGAAGGCAGTTCCGACAAGGCCTGATCGGACGACCAAAGCACCGCGCTTTAGAGCAGCGGGCGATAGCTTTGAACCATTTGACCGCTGCTCTAAGCCGCAACGGCCCGACGGTTCTGCAGCTTGATCTTCAAAAGCCCGAGCAGGCGTTTCGCTTCGGCGGGGTCGAGAACATGGTAGTTCGTGACCCACTTGCTGCCCGTCGACTCCGGGAATTTCAGGTGATTGCAGCGCGCCTTGCAAATCAGGGCATATTCGCCGTCCGGAATGCCGACTGCGCGGCACAAGGTGGCAATTCCCGTTGAATCGTAGCGGATCATCATGTTGACCACATGCGCGTGATCCAGGCCCGAAGCTATGCCGAGAAGAACCGTGATGTCATAGAGGTTCTTTTCAAAAGCCAGCTGGGAAATCGCCTTGTTGAGCGTGACGTGCCCCTCGCGAATTCCAGCGATCCACTGGCGTACGTCGATGCGCGTTTCCTTTTTCTCCAGCGGGTCGCCCGCCATGATCTCCGCCGGGTCGCGAAACAGGTCCTGTATAAGTTCCTCGTTGGACTTGCGCAGGTGACGGATCCGTTCGCCCATCTGTTTCGGCAGTTCCTTGATGACCTTTTCCAGGTCTTCCGAGGAAATATCCGCCCCCAGGTTGCTTGCCAGGGATTTCCTGACTTCCTTGCTGCCGCGCTCGGCAAGCTTCTTCGAGACCTTGGCGTCCAGATGCTCTCTTTTGGATAGCGCGAGCAGATGTCCCTGGCTCTGGGTCGACGCGATCTCAAGCAGGTGAGCGTCCTTCAATGCCTGCGAGCGTTCCAGGAACGGTTGGGCAATGCTTAGGTCTTCCTTGGCCAGCTTGAAGGCCAGATTCGCGGAGGTTGCCGTTACATTGGACAGGCGTTCGGAAATTTTCTGCTTGGCGCTGTCATCAAGCGTGTCGAAAACCCCTTCAAGAAGCTCGTTGAACGTGGCGATTTCTTCGGCCCGGTTCTTGTGTGCCCGCGCTGCGAAGAGTTCCGTGACATGGTCCACGAGTTGATGGCGCTTCGTGGAGGAGCTGTCCTTTGCAAGTTCAATCAAAGTGTCGAGCATTGTCAGGCCATTTCCGGGTTTTTCTGAGTATGTCGCCGAAAGTCTTCACATTCAGCTAATAATGGGAAATTTCTGCATGTTGTTTGTGCGGATACGTGTCCGCACAACTTCCCCAGCGTCATCAGGTGCCGGCGGTTTCACCGATTGCGGGACGCCCGCCGCGACCTATCTATTCACGTGTACCTTTATTCATGAAGGTCCCGTCAGGAGGAGATCGAATGCCCGAACGCGCGTTGAAGGTTGAATTCGAGGGCGCACAGGGCGCCAGGCTGGCGGCTCGCCTTGATCTGCCCGCCGGGAAAATCCGGGCCTTCGCGCTCTTCGCCCATTGCTTTACCTGTTCCAAGGACATTGCCGCCGCGCATAACATCGCCGGCGCCCTGACCGAACAGGCCATCGCCGTGCTGCGTTTCGATTTTACCGGGCTTGGCGGCAGTGGCGGCGACTTCGCCTCCACCGGTTTCTCGACCAATATCGAGGATCTGAAACGGGCTGCCGCCTATCTGTCGGACCATTTTGAGGCCCCCCAGTTGCTGATCGGCCATTCCCTGGGCGGAGCCGCGGTCCTTTCGGTGGCTGGCGCGTTGCCGGAGGTCCGGGCCATTGCCACCATCGGTGCGCCCGGCGATGCCGCCCACGTCCTGAAAAGTTTTCATGGCGATCTGGAGACGATTCGCAAGGACGGGCAGGGCACCGTAGAGCTTGCCGGCAGAAGCTTTCAGGTCCGCAAGGAATTCGTCGACGAACTCGAGGAACATGCTCTGCACGAGAAAGTGCGGCAACTGAAGAAGGCGCTGCTGATCATGCATGCGCCGCGCGACGAGGTCGTGGGCATCGATAATGCAACCGAGATTTTCGTCGCGGCGCGGCATCCGAAGAGCTTCGTGTCTCTGGACAACGCCGATCATCTGCTGACCAGGCCGGAAGATGCGGCCTATGCCGCACGGGTCATCGCCGCCTGGGCGAGCGGCTATCTCGACGCCGTCCCGGAAGCGGAAACGCCGTCGGAAAGCGAACATGTAGAGGTGGTTGAGACCGGGCTTGGGAAATACCAGGCCATGATCGCCAGTGGAAGGCACCGGCTGCTTGCCGACGAGCCGGAAGATGTCGGTGGATTGAATTCCGGACCGTCTCCCTACGACTATCTGTCCGCGGCGCTGGGCGCTTGCACGGTCATGACGTTACGCATGTATGCGGACCGCAAGAACCTGCCGGTCACGAAGATCGCGTCGACGGTCAGCCACGGCAAGGTCCATGCCGCCGATTGCGAGGATTGCGGCGAGGAGATGAGGAAGAACGGCGGTCGGATCGACCGGTTCGAACGCAGGATTGCCATTGAGGGCGACCTCGACGAGGCGACGCGCGCAAGACTGCTCGAAATCGCCGACAAATGCCCGGTCCACAAGACGTTGAAGAGCGGGGCAGCGATCGTCACCAGGGCGCGAGAATAACCGCCTTTGCGGTTTCCGGCCGCGGTTTTCCTTACGCCGCGTGTTGTTCCATGGCTTTCAGGCGCACCATGATAAACCTGAGTGCCCTTTGGGCGTCGGCGACGGTCAACACGCAATAATCGCTCAGCCATTTCTCCGCGACATTGGCAGGAAGGCCGAGGATTGAGCAGCGCGCCTTGCAGAACGTGGAAAATTCCGTTTCACCCACGTCCAGAGCCCGGCACACAATAGCAATGCCGTCGATTTCGGACCTCAGGATCGCGTTGAGGACGTATTTCTGTTCCAGGCCGGCGAGTTCCGCCAGGAGATAGGATAGATCCAGGAGCCGGTTGGAGAGCGTGTGCTCGACAAAGACCTTGTCCAGCGACTTTGTGCCGTTTTTGATCTCTCTTATGGACCCCTTGGTATCGATCCTGGTATTTTTCCGGTCCAGCTTGCTTTTCGCCACCAGGTTACCGGCTTCGTGGAACAGCTCTTCGGCAAGTTTCTCGTTACTGGTATAGAGGTGGCGCATTTTCTTGCCCTGCTCCTCGGGCAGTTGCTTGATCAGCCGGTCGAAATGTTCAGGCTTGAGATCGCTGCGGTTGATCATGCTTTCCCGCAAGACCGGGTCTTTCTCCGCAATCTTGACCAGGAACTTGGTCCCCCAATGAGAAAGTTCCGCGCCCGGATTGGCGGCTACAGACCGCCGGACGGGCTGCTCGCCGCGCTCGATCAGCACATCGGTCAACCGGGCTTCCAGCCTTTCGCGTTTGGAAATCGCCAACAAGTGCCCCTGGCCCTTGATCTTGGCCAGCTGCATCAGGTCATCCAGGGTCAGGACCGTGGAGTACTGCAGCATGTATTTGGATATGACGAGATCTTCATTTGCCAGCTTCAGGACCAGTTCGCGCGGCGTGGTCCGGACTTCGCACAGCTTTTCGGAAAGCTCTTCCTTGTCCGTGTCTTCCACGAGATCGACAAGGCGTTTGAGAACGCCATTGAACAAGGCGATTTCTTCGTTGTTGTATTTTTCCGCGCCCATGACGAACAGAGACACGACGTGCCCCATGAGTTCGCGCCGCTTATCGCTGCTGCTTTCTTTGGCGAGGTCAACAAGTGAAGTAAGCATGGAGTTCCTGCCTGAAAATCGGGTGATTAAGTATTTCAAGAATACCTTTAATTTGGCCTAACGTAAGAAATTAAAAGTCTGAGTAGTTTTGCTTGTATTAGGTGTTGCAGGAAAAATTAATGTAAAAATTACGGATATTCGAAACGGTTATTTTGAAAGCTGGTGGTTTTCTGTCTGGCGACGTCGAGTTGCGGTTTGGCATTGCATTTGCTTCGTATTTCGACGTGGCAGGGTAAGTATGGGCGGAGGAAGCATGTCCGTAGCATCGGCAATTGAATTCATGAGCGGGCTTTCGGTCGGCCATTCAGGCAGAAACAGACAAGCGTCCGCCGGCGAGAGCGGCTCGGCTGGCTCAGCCGGCTCTGCCGGGGCGGCAAAAACAACCCCTTACTCGGAAATTCATGCCGGTGTGAACGGAAACAGGCAGGCCGATCAGCCTGACCTGGACGCGATTGCCGCCCGATACGATCCGAAATCCATATCGCCACGTGAAATCGACCAGCTTGCGGAGGAGTTGAAAGCCGCCGGCTATGTGCCCCTGGCCGACATCATGATGCTGGAGACGCATGGAGAGGATTTCCGAATGCACATGCGGGAAACGTCCGCGCGGATATCGGGGACCGACCCGGGGCCCTTCGACCCGAACCGGAAGACCGATCTGACGGCGGTGATTGCCGGGCAGCGGGACATGGCGGAAGCCCGCGGAGAGCCGACAAGGGGGCTTGATGCCGTCGAACATCTGTTTGCCGTATTGGATGAAGCCCGCGGCGAAGCGGACGGAAGCGATCCGGCGCGCGCACGGAAGACCGGCTCCCTGAGCCTGGAAAATCTGCTTGCCCTGCAGTCGGAGTGATTTCCGGACTTGACGGTTGGCCAGGCGATGGTCGACACCGGTGCCATGTCCGCTCTTCCGGTCCTTTATTCTTTCCGACGCTGTCCTTACGCCATGCGCGCGCGCGTGGCTGTGCTTTCAAGCGGTTCGGCTGTGGAATTGCGCGAAATCGTCCTTCGTGACAAGGCGCCGGAATTTCTGGCCGCCTCGCCTTCGGCGACGGTGCCCTGTCTGGTCACCGGAGAGGGAGACGTCATCGATGAAAGCCTGGACATCATGCTCTGGGCGCTCCGGCGGCACGATCCGGAAAGCTGGCTGGCTCCCGAAGCGGCCTCAATGGAGGATATGCAGGCGCTGATCGGCCGGATCGACGGCCCCTTCAAACGTCATCTCGATCGTTACAAATACGACACCCGGTACGAGGACGCGGATCGCGAAGACGAAAGGGCCGAGGCGTCCCGATACCTGTTCGATCTGAACGGCCGGCTTTCCGGATCGCCCTGGCTGTTCGGATCCCGAGCCTCCCTTGCAGACTTTGCGATTCTTCCTTTCGTTCGCCAGTTCGCCAATACCGACCGCACGTGGTTCGAGGCCCAGGACTGGCCCTCCCTGTTACGCTGGCTCAGCGCCTTTGAGGCTTCGGACCGTTTCGCGGCCATCATGCCGAAGGTCTCCAGATGGCAGGCAGGCGCGGAGCCGGTGGTCTTCGGCGGTACGTCAGCCAACCTTACGAAAGCTTAATCTCCCCGACATGCGTCTGTAAGGCTGGCATTCCTATCTTCCATCATGAAGCGGCAGGGGAGTACCCCGCGTTCCTGCCGGAAATCTGATCCGTCAGTCATGAGAGGAAGAACACAGATGCAAAATCAGACCCCGAAGAGAGGCAAGGTAATTTCCCTGCGCGGACGCCGTGCCGGCCTGCTGGCAGGTGCCATGGCTCTCGGCGTTGCCGGTGTCCTCACCGCCCAGACCGTTATTCCGAACCAGGCCGCTCTGGCGGATCCGGTCAAGGTCGAAAGTGCCGGTCCGGTCGACTTCACCAATGTCGTCAAGTCCGTTCAGCCGGCAGTAGTCAGTGTGCGGGTCAAAGAAGAACTCGAGCCCCGCATGATGGGTTTCAACGGCAACGGCGACAACGGCAGCTTCAACGACTTCTTCAACGGTTTGCCGAAAGATTCCCCTCTGCGCCGTTTCTTCAGGGATTTCGGTGGCCAGGGCCAAAGTGAAGGCGCCACGCCGCCGCGCAAGCACCGCTATGGCATGGCCCAGGGCTCCGGCTTCTTTATCACTGAAGACGGCTACCTGGTGACCAACCACCACGTGATCGACAAGGGTACCGAATTCACTGTCATCGACGACAATGGTAAGGAATACAGCGCCAAGCTGGTCGGCGCCGACAAGCGCACCGATCTGGCGCTCCTGAAGGTGGATGCGGACAAGAAGTTTACCTATGTGAAGTTCGCGGACGATGCGCCGCAGGTGGGTGAATGGGTCGTCGCCATCGGCAACCCGTTCGGCCTCGGCGGCAGTGTGACCGCAGGGATCGTCTCTGCCCGCGGCCGGGATATCGGTGCAGGTCCTTACGATGATTTCATCCAGATCGACGCCCCTGTGAACCGCGGCAACTCTGGCGGTCCGGCCTTCAACATGAAGGGTGAGGTGATCGGCGTGAACGCGGCGATCTACTCGCCGTCGGGCGGCAATGTGGGCATCGCCTTCGCGATCCCCGCGTCCACGGCAAGTGACGTTATCATGGACCTGGAGCACGGCGGAAAGGTTGTCCGCGGCTGGCTCGGTGTCCAGATCCAGCCGTTGACTGACGATATCGCCGAAAGCCTCGACCTTGAGGACACCCGCGGCGCCCTGGTTGCCCAGGTTCAGGACGACAGCCCGGCGCAGGCCGCCGGCCTGAAAACGGGCGATACCATTCTCGCCGTTGACGGCAAGAGCATCAAGGATCCGCGCGAACTGTCCCGCGTGATCGCAGCCTACGATCCGGATACGGAAGTGAAGGTGTCCCTGTGGCGCGATGGCAAGGAACAGGACGTCGAGGTCAAGCTTGGCCGCCTGTCCGATACGACCGCCAGTGCCGACACCCCGGACAGCCAGATCGAGCCGTCCAAGGCAACCCTTGACGATCTGGGCCTTGCCCTGACGACCGCCAAGGAAGCCGGCATGGATGGCGACGGTGTGGTCATTGCCGATGTCGACCCGGATGGTCCGGCTGCCGAAAAGCAGTTGAGCCAGGGCGACCGGATCCTCGAAGTGGCCGGTACGAAGGTTTCCACACCAGAGGATGTCGCCAAGGCAGTCGATGCCGCGAAAAAGGATGGCCGCAAGGCAGTTCTGTTCCGCGTGGAGCGCGGCGACAACTCCCGCTTTGTCGCCCTGCCGATGAAAAAGGTCGGCTGAGCGAAGCAAGGTTCCCAGTTAGACACGGCCGGCTGATCCCCCCTCTGCCCCCCGCACTCGGCCGTGTCGCACCAGCTGGCGGCAGCCCGGATCTTCCGGACTTGCCGCCAGCCGCGTCTTTGGGAATTGCCACTACATCCTTGTGTCATTCTTCTGTAAAAGGAGGTTATGTTGCGGATTCTCATTATCGAAGACGACGCCGAGGCCTCGGCCTATCTGGCCAAGGGTCTTAAGGAACTGGGTCATCTGGCGGATCAGGCCCCGGATGGCGATGCCGGCCTGGAGCTGGCCACGTCGAGCACCTACGACGTCCTGATCGTCGACCGGATGTTGCCCAAACGCGATGGACTGTCAGTGATCGAGACCCTTCGCAAGGCCGGAAACCACACTCCGGTGCTGATCCTGTCCGCGCTCGGACAGGTGGATGACCGGGTCAAGGGCCTGAAGGCGGGCGGCGACGACTATCTGCCCAAGCCCTATGCCTTTACCGAGCTGCTGGCGCGGGTCGAGGCGTTGTCCCGGCGCCCGAAGGCGGGCGCGGAGGTGGAGACGACCTACAAGGTGGGGGATCTGGTTCTCGACCGTCTGTCCCATACCTGCAGGCGCGGCGACACGGACATTCCGCTGCAGCCGCGGGAATTCCGCCTGCTGGAATACCTCATGCAGCATGCCGGACAGGTCGTGACCCGCACCATGCTTCTGGAAAACGTATGGGAATATCATTTCGATCCCCAGACCAATGTCATCGATGTGCATATCTCGCGGCTGAGGGGGAAGATCGACAAGGGCTTCGACGTGCCGCTGCTGCACACCATCCGCGGTGCCGGGTACACGATCCGTGACGCGTCTCACTAGGATTATCCGGACGACGGCTTTCAAGCTGTCGGTGCTTTATATCGCCGTGTTCACCGGCTTGTCCGGCTTTCTGCTGGTCTATATTTCCCGCAACACCAACCAACTGATGGCAGGCCAGGTCGTGCAGACCGTGGACGCGGAGATTTCCGGCCTGGCCGACGAATATGTCCGCGGCGGCGTCCGCTCCGTGGTCGAAAGCATCGACCGCCGGGCGCGCCGTCCCGATGCAAGTCTCTATCTCCTGACCGATTTCGCCGGAGTGACCATTGCCGGCAACATCGCCCGGCTGCCGACGGTCGTTCTCGATGAGGCGGACGGGGATATCCGCCGGGTGAAATATGCCCGCGTGGAACCCGGCGGCGACGTGGAACGCGAAGCGCTGGTGCGCACGTTCGAGCTGCGTGGCGGATACCGGCTTCTGGTCGGCCGGGATCTGGGCGAGCAGCAGCGGTTCTCCGCTCTTCTAGGCGAGGCGCTGCGCCTGTGGCTCGCCGTCGTCGTGGTCATGGCCGTGATCACCTGGTTGTTCGTCAGCCGCCGCGTGCTGAAGCGGATCGATGGCATTGCCGCGACCAGTCAGACCATCATGCACGGCAATCTGTCCGGACGTCTGCCGGTTGCCGGAAACGGTGACGAGTTCGACCGGCTGGCGACCAACCTGAACGAGATGCTCGACCGCATCGAACTGCTGATGCAGGGTATGAAGGACGTTTCCGACAATATCGCCCACGACCTGAAGACGCCGCTGACGCGCCTGCGCACACGCGTGGAAACCACTCTGCGCGAGGCGAAGTCGGACGGGGAATACCGGTCCGCGCTCGAGGCGACCCTTGATGACAGCGACACCCTGATCCGGATCTTCGATGCGTTGTTGCGCATCGCCCGCGTCGAGGCCATGGCGCCGGAATCGGGCATGGACGATGTCGACCTCAAGGCGGTGGTCGAGGAGATGGCCGATCTTTACGAACCCGTGGTGGAGGATGAAGGCGGGCGCCTGGATATTCAGGTGTCTGAAACCGTCATGGCCCGCTGCAACCGGGAACTCGTCGCCCAGGCCCTCGTCAACCTGATCGAAAACGCGCTTAAATACGGAAAGCCCGCCGAAGGCGATCTCGTGATCTCCATCAAGGCCGAACGGCATGAGGATCGTATTCTCCTTAACGTGTCGGACAACGGGCCGGGCATTCCGGCGGAAGATGTCGACCGGGTGCGGCGCCGGTTTGTCCGTCTCGATGCCAGCCGGAGTGCGCCGGGTTACGGATTGGGCCTCAGCCTGGTCAATGCGGTTGCCCGCTTGCACGGCGGTTCGCTTGTCCTGCAGGATGCGAACCCGGGCCTGTCGGCCGTCATCGATTTGAAATGGGCCAAGGACGAGGGCGCCGGAGGCCAGGGGGACAAGAACGCGCATGACGAGCAACCAGGAATCCAGGAAGACTGAAGAGAACGCGGCGATCCTCTCCGACCGGTTGACGGTTATTCCTCGGGCGCTGGAGCCCGAGCGGGCCGGCCTGTTTCTGGATGATCTTCTGGAGAAGGCCGACCGGAGCGAAGAGGCTGCCGGTCTGCGGGCGTTCCTGGAGGCCCGTGACAGCGTTCGCAACTGTATCCTCGGCATTTTCGCAAATTCCACCTATCTGCGCGACCTGATGCTTGCCGATCCGGCCCGGCTGATCCGGATCCTGAACGATCCGCCGGAAGCGCGAATCCGCCGTCTGATCGAAGACGCACGTAACGGAGCGGCGGAAACGGAAGCCGATTTGATGCGCGACCTGCGCCTCCTGAAACATGACCTTGCCCTGACTCTCGGGATCGCCGACATCGGCGGCGCCATCGATCTCGATCAGGTCACCGGAGCCCTGGCCGGGTTTGCCGACGCGGCCCTGAACGCCTGCATCCGTTTCTGCCTGACCGATCTCGCCGCCAAAGGCAAATTCGAGCCGAAAGATCCCGAAAACCCGGAAGTGGACTCCGGTTTCTTCGCGCTCGCCATGGGCAAGCATGGCGCCAACGAGCTCAATTACTCGTCCGATATCGACCTGATCGTTCTCTACGATCCCTACAAGACGCCGATGGTCGGCAATGCGGAAGCGCCGGTGGAGTTCGTTCGCCTGACCCGGCGGCTGGTCAAGATGATGCAGGAGCGCACCGCCGAGGGCTACATCTTCCGCACCGACCTGCGCCTGCGTCCCGACCCGGGCGCGACCCCGCTTGCCATGTCCGTGCCTGCGGCTCTGGCCTATTACGAATCCCTCGGCCAGAACTGGGAGCGGGCGGCCCTGATCAAGGCGCGCCCCTGTGCCGGCGATATTCCCGCCGGCGAAGCGTTCCTGCGGGAGATCGTGCCGTTCATCTGGCGAAAGTATCTCGACTTCGCGGCGATCGCCGACGTGCAGTCGATCAAGCGCCAGATCCATATGCACAAGGGCCATGGCAAGATTGCGGTTGCCGGCCACAACGTGAAGCTCGGCCGCGGCGGCATCCGCGAGGTCGAATTCTTCGTCCAGACCCAGCAGCTCATTGCCGGTGGTCGCAATCCGGCGCTGCGTGGCCGGCGCACGCTCGACATGCTCAATGGTCTCCTGGAGGCGGGCTGGATCGAACAGGACGCCCGGGACGAGCTCAACGAGGCCTATGTCTTCCTCCGCAACGTCGAACACCGCATCCAGATGCTCAACGACGAGCAGACCCAGTTGCTGCCCAAGGACAACGAGGGCCTGACCCGGGTCGCCTACCTGATGGGCTTCGAGACACTGGAGGCCTTCGAGGAGGCTCTTTTAAAGCGCTTGCAGACGGTGCAGGGCCATTACGCGGGCCTGTTCGAGGACGAACCGGAACTCGCCTCCAACCTCGGCAATCTGGTCTTCACCGGTGACGACAACGATCCCGACACGCTGGAGACGCTCTCACAGCTCGGCTACAAGCAGCCGTCGGAAGCGGCCAACATCATCAAGTCCTGGCACTTCGGCCGCTATCCGGCGACAAGATCCACCAAGGCGCGCGAACGGCTGACCGAACTGCATCCGGTGCTGATCACGGCACTGGCCGAAACCGACAATGCAGATGCCGCGCTTCGGGCCTTCGACAGCTTCCTGGCGAAGCTGCCCGCTGGCGTGCAGCTCTTTTCCCTGCTCAAGTCCAATCCACAGCTCCTGACCCTGCTCGCCACGGTCATGGGCTCCGCGCCGCGCATGGCCGAAACCGTGTCGCGCCGGATCCACGTGCTCGACACGGTGCTGGACCCGGCCTTTTTCGGCGCCATGCCGAGCGTCGACGAATTCCGTGAAGGCCTGGACCGGACGTTGGCCATGGCGCGTTATTACGAGGAGGCGCTGGACCGGGCACGGATCTTTGCCCAGGAACAGCAGTTCCTGATCGGCCTCAGGCTTATCTCCGATACGCTGGGCGCGGAAAAGGTCGGCTTTGCGCTGGCGCGCCTTGCGGAAGTGGTGGTCGACCGGGTGCTCGCCCGCGTCGTCGATCATGTCGCCGAAAGCCATGGCATGGTACCCGGCGGAAACCATGCGGTGCTCGCCATGGGCAAGCTCGGCGGCCGGGAAATGACCGCCGCATCGGATCTGGACCTGATCCTGCTCTATGAGGCGCCTGCCGACGCCAAAGAATCCGACGGCGCACGCCCTCTGGCAATCTCGCAATATTATATCCGCCTGACCCAGCGGCTGGTCACAGCGCTCAGCGCCCCGATGGCGGAAGGCAGCCTCTACGAGGTCGACTTCCGCCTGCGCCCCTCCGGCAACGCCGGGCCGCTTGCAACCAATCTGGACGGCTTCGTCGCCTATCAGAAAAAGGAAGCCTGGACCTGGGAACATATGGCGCTGACCCGCGCCCGTGTCATAAGCTCCTCGTCGCGAGGCTTCGAAGACAAGATCGACAGTCTCCTGCGCAAAACCCTGGCCACAAAGCGCGACAAGGCGAAACTCGCCAACGACGTCCGTTCCATGCGCGCCCGGATCGAGAAGGAAAAGGGCACCAAGGACGTCTGGGACTTGAAACAGGTCGCCGGCGGCCTGGTCGACATCGAATTCATTTCCCAATTCCTGCAGCTGGCCCATGCCCATGACCATCCGGAGGTCCTGGCCCAGGGCACGGAAGACGCCCTTGAAAACCTGCGCGCGGCAAAGCTGCTGGAACCGGGCGACGCCGACCTGCTCCTGCAGGCGCTGCGCCTCTACCACCGCCTGACTCAGGTGTTGCGAATGGCGCTCTCGGGCAAATTCAGCGCCGCCGAGGCCCCCCGTGGCGTCATCGATCTCCTGACCCGCGCCGGCGGCGCGCCGAACCTGGCCCACCTGGAACTGGAACTCGCCGACATCCAGAAATCGGTCCGGGCGAAATTCGAGGAGATCGTCGGCAAGGTGGAGATGGGGGAAGGGAGTTAGTTCCCCACGGTCTGCTGACAAAGCTGAACAACGGAGATGATGACGAAATCAGGGTTTGTCATCTATCCTGGGGGAACTAAATTCCCCCTCACGCAAACGGGTCGTTCATCCTGAAAAACCTGCGGACCGGGCGCTCCAGGACCATGCAGCAGGTGAGGAAGAAGACGCCCAGGCTGAAGAAAAGCATCGTGTTGCCCTCCTGGCGAATGGCGCCCCTGGTGATCTCCGTGACGCCCGGCCTTTCCGGGTCGTAACGGACGCCGATCGTGTCGCCGACATCGTGGCTTTCATAAGTCGACCGTTCGACATTGGCGATGCTGGTATGGGTCGTCCGGCCGCCGGGTTCGGCAAGTGTATATTCCAGCGTGAAGGCCAGCCCCGGCTTGCCCACGCTGCGGCCTGATCGATATTCCTTGGCAACGATTTCCGCAGTCACGTGCCCCGGATCGG
>SWCE01003357.1_pt1 | contig 140586 bp, 130 predicted proteins | sample 4690061 | NCBI WGS metagenome assembly SWCE01 (sample SAMN10267279, study PRJNA491770) | bioreactor metagenome | isolation source: DHS bioreactor inoculated with subseafloor sediment | place: Japan: off Shimokita Peninsula | collected 2012-10 | reverse complement strand
CCCCCCGAAAAGTAATCGAGGTTTTGAGTAGAGACTTTTACACTGATCGCATTGAGGAGCGACACATGAAGAAGTCTCGATTTTCCGACAGCCAGATCCTGGCGATTCTGAAGCAGCACGAAGCCGGAGTTCCGGTGGCGGAACTGTCCCGCGAACACAACGTGAGTACAGCGCTGATCTACCAGTGGCGTTCGAAGTTTGGCGGCATGGACGCCTCGCTGATGAAGCGTCTGAAAGAACTGGAGGCCGAGAACGCCCGTCTGAAGAAGATGTATGCTGAGGAGCGCCTCAAAGCCGAACTGCGCCAGGAAGCACTGGAGGGAAAGTTGTAAGGCCGTCTCAACGCCGGGAGATGGCCATGAAGGGCGTTGCCAAGCACGGTATCAGTGTCCGGCTCGCCTGTGTCGTGTACGGCATTAGTGAAACCTGCTACCGCTACCAGGCAAAGCTTAGCGGCGAAAACGCCCTGATTGCGGACTGGCTGCTTAAGCTCACGCAGGCCCACAAGCGCTGGGGATTCGGGTTATGTTTCCTGTATTTACGTAACGTGAAAGGCTATGCCTGGAACCACAAGCGGGTGTATCGGATCTATCGGGAGCTGGAACTCAACTTGCGGATCAAGCCCCGGCGGAGGATCAAGCGGGGTTATCCGGGCGAATTGGCGGTGCCGACGGCGCCGAATCAGGTCTGGTCGATGGATTTCATGGGCGACCAACTGGTCAGCGGCAAATCGTTGAGAACATTCAATGTGCTCGACGACTACAATCGCGAAGGGCTCGGTATTGAAGTTGACCTGTCACTGCCTGCACAACGAGTAATACGTGCGCTTGACCAGATCATCGAATGGCGAGGAAAGCCCGCTGCCCTACGCTGTGATAACGGCCCGGAATATATTTCGCAGGCGCTGGTGGAGTGGGCCAACAGGCAGCGGATTACACTGATCTACATCCAGCCAGGCAAACCGACCCAGAACGCGTACATTGAGCGGTTCAACCGAACCGCACGGCACGAATGGTTGGATCTACATGAGTTCACCAGCGTTGCTCACGCCCAGCTATTAGCGACTCAATGGCTCTGGCATTACAATCACGAGCGACCGAACTCGGCTATCGGCGGCGTGCCGCCGGCCCGGCTGTTACAAACCGGTTAACCCTCTACTCAAATTGGCGATTAAAAATGGGGGGATTACAAGACCTTGTGGTCCGAGATCCTAGAAACCATGATTGAGCAGGGGGTGATCCCGAAGGGTGTCAACAGCCGTTTGCTCCGCCTGATCGGCCTTGGGGCGCTCAACTGGGTTGCAACCTGGTTCGACCCGAGCGGGACCCATTCTCTTGATGCCATCGGTGATTTAATCTGGCAGATCGCCATAGACGGTGTGATCAGTAAAAGTGTGCAGAGATAGCGGTTAGATCAGGGACTACAAAGCCCAACTGAAAGAAAGCGTACCAAAGCTGAAATTCTTCTGGTTGCGCTGTTTTTCCCCCGTTGTGGCTCGAAAAACCAGCGCCAGTTGCAGGTTGTTCCATTGTCTGGTCGCGCCGACTCCAATCTGGCCTAGCCCGGATTTCTCATAGGTTGTCGCCAATCCTCTCAGACTGGGCGCATGACCGCCATACCGGCTCTGCTTCAGCCATGATTGCCTGATTATCGATCAATGCCGGTCATCCAGACACACCGCCCCCTTACCCCCATTGCGTCGGGCCGGGGGAGCCCGGGCATTCAGTTCGGCACCAGTCGTCTAACCAGGGCCGAGAGTTCATCCTTGTAGGGGTAGCCGTCACTCATCAGCACGCGAACTCGCCGGGTATTACGGATAATAACGGCACCAACCTTGATCAGTTTGAGTCGCAGGGTGCTGGCACTCATCCGCTCGAAGGGCGTTTTCTTCAGGTAGGTGCGTAGTCGCTCGAACAAGGTGTAGGCAAAGCCCGACAGGATTAGCCGCCACTGGTTGGTCCACCAGTGGGTACTGGAGGTGCGGTCGGCAAACAGGCTCAGTTGCTGGTCCTTGATCCGGTTTTCCATGTCACCCCGGGCACAGTATTGCTCGTAGTAGAGCTTGAAGCCGTCATCGTAACGAGAGCTGATGATAAACCGGGGATTGGAGCCCAGTTCGCCTTCTTCCAGGCGGGCCACCACCCAGCGAGGGTATTTCCAGGACTTGGCCTGATACTGGAAGCGGAACGTCTCGGCCACTTTCTCCTCGGTTTGCCGGTGCGCCTGACGAACCAGCATCATGGGCACATCCACTTCTCTGAGCAGGCGGCTGTTCTTGCTGATGCCGACGATGTAATCGACGTTGTTCCGATCGCACCAGCTCAGGATCCGGGGGCGATAAAAACCACTGTCGCCACGGAACACGATGGGGGTATCCGGCCAATACTGTCGGATGAACCGCACCAGCAGTGCCAGGATGGCCCAGCTGTGGCGGCTGTCACTGCGGTTGCTGGTGCGCAGATAACTGACCAGCAGGTGGCGGCCACAGAACACGTACAACGGGAAGTAGCAGTGGTGGTCGTAGTAGCCGTTGAAGAACTTGCCCGGCTGCTCGCCGTGGACCGGAATATCGGTACCATCAAAGTCCAGCACGATCTCCTTCGGCGGTTCGTCATGCTGTTCAATAAAGTGGTGCCAGAGCGTTTCGTGGGCCTGCACCACGGCCTGCCGATCCGCCCGTTGTTCCATCCGGCATAGCGTGGATTTGCCGGCCAGATCGTCGTCCTGGCCCAACGCCGTTTGCAGGGCCTGGTCAAAGCGCAGGGCTTCGTGATCATTCAAATCTTCATAGCCGGCAGCCACGCCGAACACCCGCTGGCAAACCATGGTGTTCAGTTTATGCTGGATCAATTCCGGTGTCCGTGGATCTTGTAGTACTGAGGCCAGGCGACGAGTCAGTCGATGCTGCTTGTCGACTTCACGGAGCAGCAGTAATCCGGCATCGGACGTGATGTGGCCACCGGAGAAATCGGCTTCAATCTGGCGGCGTGCGAGTGGCGAGAAGGTCAGTTTTTCAGGTACCATTCTGGAAGCGGCTGTTGGTGATGGTTTTGTGTGTAGGAGCTTGAAATCATAACACTTTCAGCCGCTTTCTTTTATCCGCTATGAGAAATCCGGGCTAGAAGGGGGCTCTCACTGAACCGGTAAGGTCCGGAATTGTCTGCCAGATAGGAATAGGAAATGTACTCAACCCCCAGCCCTACGAAGACTGACCAGGCGGTCCTTGAGCGGCTAAAAGATCCCGGCAACGCGATGGTAGAGGAACTGCCGGCATAATCCGGAATAAAATTGTCCGACAGGTGGCGGCCGATTCGCCAGATGGCGCCAACCGACGCAGACGTTTGAAAACTGGAAAGTCGCCCGGACCCAACGGCTGAAAACTGTTGTTCAAGGCCGTCGGGCTGCCCGAACTGCCACAGTTTGCGTCCATGTTCCGCCGTCAGACCACCAACGACATCGGTCCCAAGTTGATTCTCCCAGCCTTTGGGGGGCTCGCTCCCGGTGATTTTGTGCACCAACTTCTGGCTGGCTTCAGCCCCACTTTCGGGGCCAACGACCCCGATGTGGGCACCAAACCCTGTTATCCTTTCGGCGTCCCAGCTCCAGAGCGTGGCGCCCACTGAGAGGTAACCAGCGTAAGGGATATCATTGAATTGAGGCTCTGTCCGGCTGAGGTCCTCTGGAGTTACCATCAACTGTTGCAGGTTGAAGCTCAATGCATGGTCACGGCTGTTTGAGCCAACTCCGGGTAGAAAGGAGAGATGGTCCCGGGCGGCAACAGCCAGGCGGGCAGAGCCGGTGTCGGAGGTTTCGGCTGATGATGTCAAATACGATAGGCCTATCCCGTTGGTGTAGCCACGATCGCTACCGGTAAACAGATCATTATCCCAGGAGATGTTGAAAATATCGGCTGTGGCGGAGAGCGGCAGAAACACAAGGGTCAAGCCAAAAGCGGCAAACGAAGCTGGTGCAGGCACTATTGAGGCTCCATAAGGTATGGTTGCAAATTGATGTTAACGGATTTCCGCTAGGCGAAATAGCAAATAGCCGACCCTAATAACGCTCTTGAGCAAAACCAAAGGCAAGCGGATTACCAGTATGGCACCTATCTTTCTATTTCAGCCTCCTGAACCTTGACCACCAAGTGCGGCTTGTCATCTTCAGCCGCGTTCGGTCCAGCCAATTGATTCCACATAGAATCGACCATGGGTTGAAGAAAGAGCTGCCCGAGCTGGCGAATCATGACGCCGATTACTTGACTTGAGTCACGGTGTGCCTTCGACGCAACGCCGACATTGCGCAAAGTCGCCACTTGTTTGGCAGTGAGATCGGTTAGCATCTCCAGAATACGACCGCGGTGTCCCATGGGATCGAGCAAAGCCCGCCTGAGGTAACCGACTACCGCTGGGTTATCAGAGAGCATGTCCGCGACCGCTTCGTCACGAGCAGCTGCAATCTCCGCCGTGGTTCCTTCGAGGGGGACTTGCGCGATCGCGCCGAAGAACAAATCCACAATTTGTTGCTCGATAGCCTCGCGCAGTCCGTCCTTAGTTCTAAAGTGGTGCACCACCAAACCAACCGTTACACCCGCCGCGTCGGCAATGGCACGCATCGAGGTTGCGTCCTCTCCGTAGTTCGCATACAGGGCTAATGCCGCATTGCGGATGCGTGCCTTCGCAGTCAAGTCGCTATTCAATTTAGGGGATCCTCCCACCATTTTCTTCACTATCTAACTCCTGTGCATAGCTGAGTCTGCGTAGTTCCTCGAACACGACCGGAGTATCACGCTGGGGTTGGCTTTGTACGCTAAGCAGCCACGATCTGTCGGGACGTATAAGGTTACCAGAAACGTTGACATTGTACCTTCGTATATTATGCTATACATAAGTATAGCCTTGATGCGTTCGACAGGTCAGAATGATGAAATCGGTTGCTTTAATGAGCGCTTCCTCACCGGAACCACTGGCCGGGATTCGGGTCGTCTCGCTCGCCTCCAACTTGCCAGGCCCCATCGCGGCCGCGCAACTGGCTAGCATGGGTGCACAGGTCACCAAAATTGAGCCCCCAGCTGGTGATCCGCTTGCTGCAGTGGCCCGAGCTTGGTACAACGAGCTTGTGGCTGATCAAGAGATCGTTGTCCTGGATCTAAAGCAGTCCGAGCAGCGAGGCCGTCTCGATGATTACCTTGCAGAGGCTGATGCCCTAATAACGGCCATGCGTCCGTCTGCGTTAAGTCGTCTTGACCTGCACCGACTCTCCGAGACTCATCCTGCTCTGGTTCACGTCGAAATAGTCGGCCACGACGGAGATGCGGCTGAAGTTCCCGGGCACGATCTGACCTATCAGGCTGCACACGGCACGTTGTGCCCGCCGACCATGCCACTCGTTCCGGTGGCGGACTTGCTGGGGGCTGAGCGTGCGGTCTCTGCTGCGGTCGCGGGACTCCTGAGTCGAACGCGCGTTGGTAGGGGTGGCCACTACAAGATAGTACTTGACCATGCCGCTCAGATGGCAGGTGCCGCAGTTCGCCACGGTCTGATGGGGCCTGCAACGCCTCTGGGGGGAGCGTTACCCACCTACCGCATTTATCCCACTTTGGACGGCTATGTCGCTCTCGGTGCGCTCGAGCCCCACTTCGCCGCCCGGGTTACAGAGCATATCGGTCGTACGATTGAGGAGCTCGAGTCCACTTTCAAAACACGGACGACAAGCGACTGGGAAGCGATCGGTCGCGAACTCGATATTCCTCTGGCCGAAGTCAAGGCCCCTACTTCCGGAGTAACAAATGATTAATCGTGAAGCAGTCATTGTTGATGCCGTAAGAACCCCGGTCGGCAGACGTGGTGGAGTACTGAGCCAATGGCATCCTGCCGACCTGCTCGGCTGCACTCTAAGATATCTTGTCGATCGCAGCGGCGTTGATCCATCCACAATCGACGACGTGATCGCTGGCTGCGTGCTGCAGCACGATCAACAGTCCTCCAACATCGCCCGCCACGCCGTGCTTTCCGCCGGCTTACCCGAGTCCGTGCCGGCAGTAACTGTGGACCGCCAATGTGGTTCCGGACAGCAGGCAGTCAGCTTTGCCGCCCATGGTGTCATGGCTGGTAGCTATGATCTGGTGATCGCAGGTGGGGTTGAATCGATGTCGCAGGTGACTATGCCGTCAGCATTTCAGCCAGGTGCGCCACTCGGCCCGCAGTACGGACCGCTTGAGCTGGAGCGCTACGACGGTCGACTTATGGCACAGGGGCCAAGTTCCGAACTCATGAACGATCGCTTTGGGCTTAGTCGCGAGGAACTTGATGCCTACAGCGTTCGAAGTCATAAGCGGGCCCTCGCTGCTACCAGGGCTGGTGCTTTTGTCAAACAAATGGTGCCAATCACTGCCGATCCCCAAGACCCCAACGGTCCATGTATTACCGCTGATGAAGGCATTCGCGAGCATCTCGACACGGAGAAGATGGCGAGCCTGAAGACGGTCTTTGCGAAAAATGGCCGCACGACGGCCGCGAACGCATCTCAGGTTAGCGACGGTGCGGCGGCACTGCTGGTCGCTGATCGTGGATATGCTGAGCGAACAGGCCTTAAACCACGCGCCCGCTTTCGTGCTATGTCAGTCGCTGGTGCGGACCCCGTGATCCAGTTCACCGCGATACTTGAGGCTACCCACAAGGCACTAAAAATAGCGGGACTAAGCGCGGCGGACATTGATCTGTACGAGGTCAACGAGGCTTTTGCAGGCGTACCGCTAATGTTTCAGCGCGAATTCGATATTCCGGATGACAAGCTCAATGTCAACGGTGGCTCAGTCGCAATCGGGCACCCGCTGGGCTCAACCGGTGCCCGTATGCTTACTGATTTACTTTGTGAACTTGAACGCTCAGGGAAGAAGTTGGGCTTACAGACTATCTGTGAAGCCCATGGCACTGCCAACACAACAATAATTGAACGCATCTGAGGAGAAAGATATGCAATCGACATATATTACTAAGGGCCGTCCCTCCACCCATGGTGACAGCTACCAGCTCAACACAACGACGATGATTCGGCACGCGGCCCGAACTTATCCAGAACAAGAAATCGTCTACCGTACCGCCGATGGCGGCTGGGACCGGTATACCTACGGAGAGTCTTACCTCCGGATCTGTCAAGCGGCCAACGCGTTGCGCAGCCTCGGCGTCGGCCCCGGGGACGTAGTTGGCATCCTGGATTGGAATAGTCGTCGACATTTCGAGCTCTATTGGGCGATCCCCGGCCTAGCTGCCGTCATGCTGCAGATGAATCTTCGATTGGCGCCCGAAGACCTAGGCTATGTTACCGACCACAGTGAGGCGTCCTGGATTTTAGTTGACGAATCTCTGCTGCCAATTGCAGAGAAGCTCGCACCGTTGGTGCCTCAAGTCAAAGGCTGGATCGTGATGACCGATCGTCCGCTGTCGCAGATCAACACCACCCTCACAAACGTGCATCACTTCGAGGATCTGCTCCAGGCTGAAGACACACACATCGATTGGCCGATGGTGGACGAGACGTCGGCTTACAGTGCCTGCTACACAACAGGCACCACTGGCAGGCCCAAGGGAATCTACTATTCCCACCGCGGTATATATCTGCACACCTTGGCGATGGACAGTGTGATCGGCATGAGCAGTGACGACACCGCCATGCTCATTACGCCGATGTTCCACGGTCAGTGCTGGGGTCTTCCGCAGGCCGCCGTCCAGGCGATGGCTAAAGTCGTCCTGCCAGGCCGCTACGTCGCTGAGGATACGTCGGTTTTGGTCGACGCAATGATAGAAGAAAAGGTTACTGTAGCTAACGGTGCGCCAGCGATCTTTACACCGATGCTGGAGTACATCCGAACACTGGACAACAAACCCGACTTCAGCCGTGCGAGGCTGCTGAGCGGTGCCACCGAGCCATCGTTGAGTTTGATGCGTGGCTTTTATGATCTCACCGGGGCCGACATTATTCATGCCTATGGCGCCACAGAGACCACCCCGCTGGTCACGGTCAACAAGGGGCTTAAACCGTCGCTGCGCGAAGTGTTGAGCGACGAGCAAACATGGAACCGCAAGCGCTGCCAAGGCTTGATGGTATCCGGCGTCGACTTCCGACTTGTTGACGGTGCCGGTAAGGATGTGCCCTTCGACGGCATTTCCCAGGGCGAGGTGTTATTAAGAGGACCTTGGATTATCGAGAAGTATCATAAGCTTGAGGACGATGGAGATCGCTTCCTCGACGGCTACTGGCGGAGCGGTGACGTCGGCACGATTGACCAGCACGGCTACCTCAAGCTGACCGATCGTCTAAAAGACGTGATCAAGAGCGGCGGCGAGTGGATCTCCTCCATCGACATGGAAAATGCGCTGATCGCACACCCACGCATCCGCGATGCCGCAGTTGTTGGCATTGAGCATCCCAAGTGGCAGGAGCGCCCTGTCGCCCTGTTGGTTACCGACGACGGCACCGAGTTGCCGCTGGACGAGATCCACGAAGTTCTAACACCCAATTTCGCCAAGTGGCAGCTGCCAGATACTGCCCTGTTTCTTGAAACGTTGCCACGCACCAGCGTCGGCAAGCTCGACAAGAAGGCTATTCGCGCCACTTATAAAGATATCTACAAGGACATCTGATGGCTATTCTCAATATTCGCCGCAACGAATCCATCGTTATCCTCGAACTCAATCGGCCAGAAGCCCGCAATGCACTTAACGAAGAAGTCTTAAGCGCACTGGGACAGGCGCTGGTGACTTTTCAGTACGACGACAGTGTGCGTGCCGTAGTGATCCACGGTGCCGCTGGGAACTTTTGCTCGGGAGCCGACATCACTGCCTTTGACCGTATTCGTGAAGATGCGCTGATCGGCCCACACAAAGCCCTTGGTGGTACGTTCTGGGATGACTTGGCAGGCTTTCCCAAGCCCGTTATCGCGGCTATAGAGGGACTAGCCCTGGGCGGGGGCTGTGAGCTTGCCCTTGCCTGTGACATCGTCATCGCAGCTGAAACCGCGAAATTTGGGGTGCCCGAGGTTAAACTCGGCGTCATCCCCGGCGGCGGCGCCACGCAGCGTTTGGTAAGTGCGGTAGGCAAAGCCAAGGCAATGACCATGCTGCTAACTGGGAATTACATCAGTGCGGCTGACGCATGCGCCGATGGCATCGTCGCCCGTGTGGTCCCAGAGGGCGAGGCTCTTGACCAAGCACTTGCAATGGCTGGACATATTGCCGCCAATTCGCCGCTGGCCGTAGCGCTGGCCAAAGACGCGGCGTTGCAGGCCTTTGAGACATCACTCAGCCAAGGTCTCAAGTATGAAAAGCAGAACTTTCATTTGGCAATCCACTCAGCCGACAGCCACGAGGGTCAGGCCGCCTTTCTGGCGAAGCGAGCACCTCACTACACAGGAAAGTAAACACGATGAGCGAATTGTTTCCCGATTATAAGGCACCTTGGGAGGCCGAGGACCACACGTTGCTGCGCGACCAAGCGGCCAAGTTCTTCGCCCGCGAAGTCACGCCTAACCAGGAGCGATGGGCTGAGCAGCACCAGGTTGACCGTGAGTTATGGAACAAAAGCGGCGCTGCTGGTTTATTGTGTACTGGCCTGCCCGATGAGTACGGTGGTGGTGGTGGCAACTTCGGCCACGAGGCCGTGGTCCAAGAGGAGCTGGCGCTGGCCCGAGACACTGCGTTCGGATTCAGCGTACACTCGACCATCGTCGCCCATTACATAGCGGCTTATGCAACAGAGGCTCAGAAGCAACGCTGGATTCCGGCAATGGCGAACGGTGATAAGGTGATTGGCATCGCTATGACCGAGCCCGGCACGGGTTCGGATTTGCAGGCAGTGCGTACGACCGCGATCCGCGACGGTGATCACTACGTGATCAATGGGTCAAAGACGTTCATCTCGAACGCCACCCACGCTGACCTGATGGTTGTGGTGGCTAAGACTGACACGTCAGAAGGCGCCCGTGGTATTTCATTATTCGTGGTCGAGGTGGACAAGGTCGAGGGCTATGAGCGCGGACGGGTGCTGCAGAAGGTTGGGCAACACGGCCAGGACACGCGCGAGCTTGCCTTCATCGACATGCGCGTACCCGCGGAGAATTTGCTTGGTGGCAAAGAAGGCCAGGGCTTCTTCCAGTTGATGGAACAGCTACCCCGTGAGCGCTTGATTATCGGGATTGCCGGTGTCGCGATGGCCGAAGCCGCAGTCTTGGAGGCGATCAAGTATGCCAAGGTACGGACGGCGTTTGGCAAGCCAATCCTGGATTTTCAGAACACGCGCTTCGTGCTTGCCGAGTGCAAGACCGAGGTCTTGGCCGCGAAAACCTTTATGGATCACTGCGTCCAGCGCTACATGGACGGTGATCTCGACCCTGCCACCGCTTCAATGGCTAAGTTGCTCGGTACCGACAAGCAGGTCGCCATCATCGACCGTTGTCTGCAAGTGTTCGGCGGCTATGGTTATTTGATGGAGTATCCAATCGCGCAGATGTACGCCGCTGCGCGGGTGCAAAAAATCTACGGTGGCACCAACGAGATCATGAAGGAGCTGATCGGACGATCACTTTGACGGAACCTGTTAGCATCCTATCGAGCACGGCTACAACGTCTCCGACGTGTCCCGGAGGCTGGGATCACATCCGGCAGTTTGTACAAGTGGATCAAGTTGTATGGGGATCCGGGAAGCCAGCACCAGCACATCACGGAGCAGCAGGATGAGCTTCGTCAACTGCGGGCCGAACTGCGCCGGGTGACCGAGGAGCGCGACATATTAAAGGCCGCCGCGTTCTTTGCCAAGGAGTCCGAGGAAAGTATCGCTTCATCAGGGCTCACCAGAAGGAGTTCCGGGTCCGGGTCATGTGCCGCGTGCTGAAGGTCCACTTCAGTGGTTTCTATGCTTGGCTGCATAGCCCTGAAAGCCCCCGCGCCAAGGCCAATCGTCGACTGGTTGGGTTGATCAAACAGGCCTGGCTCGAAAGTGGTGGCGTGTACGGTTACCGGAACATCACCCTGGATCTGAAAGACCTCGGAGAGCGGTGCAGCAAGAACGAAGAACTGGCCAAGCCATTCCGGTGGCATAAAAGCGCCGATGCTATTATGACATCGGCGGCGCGGGCAAAGCTGAGCTTAATCGATAATAAGCGCGCGAATTAACCGAACCGCACACTAGTGTACCTAGAGCAACTGAGTAGTATGTAAATCAGCAAGTGCAGAATAGAGCCGGCCCATCCAATGGCTCAGTGTAGCGGTGTCTTTTCGGCCCAGTCTTGATTGGATGTTTTGTTGATGAGGAACTCGACGAAACCCGGCAGGAAAGTCCTTTTCAAGCCTCTTATTGGTGGGCCAACGTAAGGAAGTCTTCACCAACGACCAGCCCATAGTCGAAAGCTTTGGGTGCCAATCGTATTTTCCGGATGGTTGCTTCAGAAGCAGTGTCGAGAGTCTTGCTTCAGAGCCTACGGTATCAACCTCCACCAATGCATAATTCTGGTTCTTATATCTGAACACACGGTAAAGCAAGTATCTTGGGTTACCATCTGGCAGTCGATGTTTCGAGTGTCCTTTCAACGCCGGTAGCGGAATCAATTCTTCAGCCACGATTCGGCAACCTTTGATTTCCAATAGGTTGCTCATGGCAATAAATGCTTCAAATTTGCGGGTGAATAGATGTGAATCGTCACTTTGGTCATCAATGCCATCAGGAACGCCGGCTGGTATCTCTCCCCGAACGGTTGGCTCATCAGTACTGACATCCGTTTGGCTATTAGTCGAATCATCAAGGCCTTCCTCTGATTGTCCCTTACTGGTGCCAGACCGGCGTCTGCCATCCGAAGACTTGCGGGTGGTATAAGCAGGTTCGGAGAACTCCAATTCTACTTCTGGGACGTCCAGAACATACTCCTCTGCATCCGTGGTTGGCATCTCGTCATCATTAATCTCAGGCGGGCCATCCGATCTCCTCCTTTCTATAGAATTTCCTTTTTTCCCTGTTTTTTGCTCAGTGAATTTCGGATCAATGAACTCAATCTCTCTCGGGATCTGGCTACTCAGGTTTGTAAGGCTGTGGATTTCATACACGAAGAAAAGCTCGGATTCTTTGACGTACTGACCTCGCACCTTCATTTTCACCTTTTCCAAAGGAGGGGGATCAAAACGGAACGGCCAGTACCGGCGCCCATTCCTAATCTCGCCCTCTGTCAGCTGGTATTGGGCGATGCTTTGAAACGAGTTCCGGACCTCTTTATTCAACAACAGCCACGCCAGAATTCTGCGTTGGCTGGGGTTACCTCGCACTAACATGGGCAGAGAACTACTTGGCAAGATATGTATCTCTGCCCTATTCGGGTTCTCACCCATCTGAACGTCGAACTCCTCGTCTAGTCCATTTGGATTCAATGCCAGGCGGTTCAGATAGGCCGAATGGAAAAAAAGAGCCCGGGCCAGTTCTATTTGTGGCAGGAAAAACTGTGTATCGCCGGCTTTAAAGCTAAAACACCATTGTTGCCGGTCTCCCTGCCTACGAATGTTGACTATTGGACAGTCGGCTATCCGGCAATGTGACCAGGTGCTGGTACTGTTTATCTTTAAGCCCTTTTCATAACCGGCGACCTTGGAGGCTCCGGCGTGTGTCACATTTAATACACGTCGCCTCGGTATCAGACCCAGCTGCGATAAGCCAAACTTTTCCTTGTCTTGGGCCGGATCCAGCTTCACCTCGATGTACCAGTTTGGATTTCGCAGATCACGAACCATTGAGCCGATTTCTTTAACCTGGCTATTGTCCTTGATTCCCATGAACGTTGGTGTCTTCTTCGTTTTCTTCGAGGCCATGCAGGTATTTCCGTGCTTGGTCTGTAAGTCGTGTTTCACTTAGCCCGGCGATACGGATCAAACGCCAACGTGGTGGGTACTGAAACTCCTGCTTTAATTCCCACCAAGCATTTCTCAGCCGCCGTACCTGGTATTCGGGAACGCTTTCGGTATAACGTGCCAGCAGTCGCCGGGTTCGCGGCAACCGATTGAGTGCCTTTTCCAGCGTGGAGAGCTTACCCAGTTGTTTCAGCAAATACGTTTGTGAATGCCGGGGGCCGCGTGGGGCCGCACGCAAAAACCTGAGAATTTCCCGCAGTTTGGTTAAATAATGCCGGTCCCGCTGCCGCCAATCAATTCTCGGTTTTCTTTTAAGAACCTGTGTTCGTGGTTGAGCTTGATTGACCTGCTTCAGCCACAATCGATCGTACCGATACAACCGGGCGTAAAGTGCCGGGGCCGCCACACGGGCCTTTTTCGGTGACCGGTCTGCCAGCATTTTAATCCAGTCGTTCTGATCTGGCGTCAAACCATCTTTAGACCCAATGTGTGCCTCTCCGGTTGACTCTAATGATTCTGGAGGTGCGGGCAAGGGCAACTCTCTGACACCCTCAATAACATCGGTAATAGACCAGCACTCAGGGATCAACGCTTGGTGAACAACGATGTGCTGCAGATAGCTAAAGGATTTCCGGTGCTTCCGGAAAATCGCTCGTAGCCAGCAGTAATCCGAATTCCGATCTATCCCCAAACCATATCGGCGCAAAAACCTCGCAGGCCAGTGATCTGAAACAGACTTGGCAATGGCGGCATGGTCAATGTGAACCTGGCCGCGAATAAAACCAGACTGTTGAGCCAATCGGTGGTAGTGAGAAGACCACTGGTCATAACTCGGTGAAATGGCCGGTCGCTGTTCCAATAGCTCCCTGCCCTGAGTCAGAACCATCTTTGATTCGTTACGAGCAGGTTTTTGAGGGAATATCGGACAAGTGGCTGGCGAGGCGTCATGGTAGCGGTGCTGATCGACTAAGGGGCGGGTAATGGCCGTATGTAAGAGTTCGCCGTGCTTCTCACAACAGTCCACTCCGGCTATCTGCCACTCCCGCTTCCAGAAATACTCTCCATAGGTACGTTGTTGCTCTTTGAGGCACCCGGGACAATATCGAACACGGCCAGGCACTTTCACAAGCGATGCAGCGACACCCATCGCCAGGTGGACCGCACCTCGAGATTCTCCAGCCATCCATGCCAGGCACCGTTTTCGGCGTTCTTCCGGGATAAACGGGGCATACAAGGGGAATAGAGTGTGGCAGTAGGCAATCACTTCAACGCTATAATCAGGGGGCAGCCACCGAGAAATCCTCGACAATTGATTGGGCAAATCCAGCGTTGCAATAACATTGTGGTTGCCATAAATTTCGGTCAGTAATTCCTTGGGGCTGACAATTCCTTTCCGAATACCTGCCCTGGCCACGGTGCTATATATCAGCTCTTCAGGGTACGGAATCGGGAAGTTCAACATGGCAGCTATGCCTGGTTACCAGAACCGAGCCACTCGTCGCTGTTAAAAACCAAACCCGATTGACGCGCGGCATCCAGCATTTCGTCCTCGTTTGCCGCCTGGGAGTGCAGAAATCGCAAATCGTCTGACTCAAGGGTGTGCCATTCTTTCACTTTAATCGATTTGATTTTTCGCTTTCCCGTCACCGGTAGCGTCTTTTCGGAAGAATGGTACCAGTCAAGAATGATGGGCATCAGGTATTTCAGCTGTAAGTCAGGGTACTCCTCGAACGCTCGTTGAATTAACGGCTCCAAAAGGTCTGATTCATGGCCCATATCGACCAGCAGGTTGTGCAGCCGAATTGCCTGATCGTTGCCGTTGTACTGAACGGATTTCCGGATCTGGTCTTTACTTGATTCCAAGAGGGCACTGAGTTCCAGAATCTTCTTATCCACATCAGGGATCGTGAGGTCTGAGTATTGGGCTATCTTGCTCGGGTCTCCGGAACGCAGAGCTTCCATCATCGGGTGTATCGGCTTCAGTTCGTCGTGATAGACCTTTTTCATGATATTGGGCGTGATTCGTTCCGTGCCTGTTACAACCGCCCGTATCTGGGACAACACGAACAACTTGATGACGACATCCATGATGCCCTGAGACAGATCAAACCAAAGATCCCTTAAGTCATCCGAGATAGTATCACTGGCCTTTTTCAGCCACTGGTATCTCCAGAGCTTTTTTGTGAATGCGCCCCATTCGGTTTTATTTATGTTTTCTTCAGGCGCAGGCTGGCGCAAGGGTTCCCATAATATTGATCCAAATCCTGCCCCTCGCCGAGCAGACCTCAGGTCTGTTTCAAAGACCGGTCGAGCCTTCGGTGTACCGACCATTACCACCGGTACAGAAATCTCGTTTACCAACGTTACGAAGAAGTTCAGCATTTTCTCCGCACCGCCGGAGGCACGAACATTCAAGTGCTGAATTTCATCAATGACCAGTAGGCCAATCGCATAGGTGTTTGCCAGCTGCGACATCAACGCAATCATTGTTTCTACGCCGTGGCGTTTTTCGCCATAGCGCCGGACATAATCTGTCCCAAGGATGGAATCAATTTCCCGGAAAAAGTTATGGCACAGGCTCTTGAGAGCACCGTCATGGGGGCAGTCGATTTTCAGGAAAACAATCTGTGTGAAATTGTGTTCCGGGTGGTGAATCATCTGCGGATACGTTGCCAGAATACGGTTTAGAGAGCTCGTCTTCCCGGAACCTGAGCATCCGATAAACACCAGGCTTTTCGCAGTCGACTCCACGTGATCAAAGCGAAATGCCTTCAAGTCTCCGCTCTTGATTCGCTCATATCCGTTTTGTAGGTGGGCCGAAAGATCACCAGTGGCAATATTGCGCCCCACATATCCCTGACGCAGCATGATCGAGATTTTTGATTCAAGCTCGATGTGGCGCGCCAACGGCTGAAAAAAACCGTCCAGAAGCTGGGAGATAATGTGCACTCGTGTCTGGCCGTCCAGATATACTTCTGTCGGTCGAAGCTCCATAGCCTCACTGAGCCCCGCTATGAGCTGTTTACGGTCTGGTATTGGCGGTAAAGCCTCAATCAGTGGATTGCCATGATATGACGGTATCCCGGTGTCCTGGTAAACGGCCCTCACCATGCCTGAAGGTAAAGTCATTCATCGTCTCCAAACAGCTCATCCAGAAAATCCGGGAAAGCGCCATCGTCGGGCTTGCCATGTAGGTAGGTTACATCAGATTTCGGTTTACTAGTGTCAGGTTGCCGCGCCTTCGTTTGTTCAGCTCTTTGAGCATCTCGCTCTTGCTTGCGATTATCACGTATGCCTCGGACTGTCGCGGCTTTCGATTGCTGTTTATTTATGGCGGGGCGCGAACGCTCAGCGTTTTTGATAGTGTTGCTGACCAGATTTTCCAGCTCCCGTTTGCTGGTTGTCTCGGCCACTTTGGCAACGCTCATCGCTTTTCGTTGTTCTTCCTGACTGGCCCATAACTCCCACATGGACTTGCCGCGAAACTGGCGCGAACGATCTGTTAGAGAGCACACCCAGTATTCCGAACTGTCTTTTTCCAGGAACAGATAAATATAATCAGCTACTGCAGGATCATAAGCTGCCTGGAGGCCGGTGACTCTGCGATCTCCGTTCCTGTGCAGCCAGCCAGATGCTAATAACTCCTTAGACGTGTAATAAGCACCAAAACAGCTAACCCCCAAATCAGAAAGGTGAACTTTTTGGCGTGGCAACAAAGCAATGCGCAAGGCGTGCTCCGATACGTTCTTCAAGCGACCGGTTCGATTCTGTATACCCCAATTCCAGATGTTGAGAGGGGTTAACGCCATATCGTTTGGCATGTCCGGATCGCGGTCGTACTTTGACAGCACGGCATATTGGTTCCGGTGAAGGATCGAGGCGAGCATAATTTGGGTGAAATCGTCCAGCGTGAGTGTTGCATCAAGCCTGTAGTCCTTTCCCCCCTGTTTTCTGACTTTTGTCCCTGTCACGACACCCGGCGTAAACGGTTTGAATTCTGCTTGTAGGGTTCGGAAATAACGCTCAACTATCCCTTTCGCATCTCCGCGATATGGCGGTGCAGTTTCAATACGCACGCCAAACGCTTTCTCCAGGGATTCAATCTGATGCCCTAGTAATTCCCCACGGTCCGCAAGGATGGCATTTGGGATCCCAACGGTTGGCCACTGCTCTTGCGTAATCTCCAGATCATAATGGGCGCAGAGTTCAATCTTGTCTGACATGGAGGTAGTCAGAGCACTCATGGCTGTGACATAGGATGGATTTTCCAATCCTATGTAAAAGCCCGCTACCATGCGACTAAAGACATCAACCACCACATACAGAGTCGGACGACCGATGATCCGTTGCCGGTCTGCCGATAGCAGGTAAACATCAGCAATCGTTGCATCAATTTCATATCTTGAGCCTGGGCCCAGCACTCCTGCTGTGGCGGTCCCTGTTAACGGTCTTATATCTTTCTGGTAGGAAATTCTGTTTGCTCTTAAGCGAATCCGATCGGCGTTTTCATATTCTCTGCGGTAGAAATATCTGATCTGATCAAGTGTTGGATAATCTTCTGGCCGTACATCGGGATTAGCAGCCTCGAACATGTCGATGAATCGTCGATGGGCGTATGGCAGGCTATGGCCCTTGTCGTTCACGTAGTAGCGATCGAGTATCAGACGAAACATCTTTCCGATGGCGCCATCGACGGTAATCCCGGTACCCGGCGAAATTTTCCGGGGTCGACCCAATTTCTTCCTGGATACTTTTCTCTGGCCCTTTCCTCCGGACTTTCGGTAATCAGGCAACAAGGCATTAGGCACCGCTCCTCTCTGCCAAAACTGACGGAGGTTTTTATAAAGCGATTTTCTGGGTTTGTCGGTTTCGTCACTACGAGACTGGACTAACCGGCCCCTGCCACTGCGGTAATAAATTTCTTCATCAACAATCAAAGGCGCTATTAACTCATACCGCTGATCCCGAATCACTTGGGCTTTACTGCCCTGTTCCACGGCTAGCGAGGCGAGTTCCGAGTAGGGATCTTCTACCCGGCGAAGTGATTCATCCAATATCCATTGCCCGATCTCTGTGGCTTTGACTAGCTCAGGCCACGCTTTATCTGAGTCAATATTCATCCAGATAGCGTGTTGGCCCGCCAATGCCAATATGCGATACCGCTCCTGCCCGAGCTTGAAGACGTCATTGATTCGCAGCATAACCCGCCCTCAGCAGCCCTATATCCTCTACTACATGCAGGTCTCGTGATACCAGCTTGTTCCACGGAATGGAGATATCGAACGTTAATACTCTCAAAGCTGCCAGCGCCCGTAACCTAGCCAGCGATGTGCCTGGCTCAAGTGAGTAAGAGTGGTCAATCAGCATTCCAATATCCGGGAGTCTGGAATTAGGGTTATCTGACAACGTACTTACATAGATCGGCAAACTCTGAAATAGGACCTCCAGGCTCTCATCTTGCAATCGCGCGGAATAAAGCAGATCAAGATTCGCCATTACAGTGGAGGGCATCTGCTTCTCGGTTATCAGATACCAGGGGATACCTTTACGTTTCCAATACCGACGCTCAATTTCCAGTTTTTCTACTGTTCGCGGATCCATTAGGTCGGATGAGACTTTCACCTGGATGGCCATGCTCTGTGGCCCAGTCGACGTGGATAGGTCGACAAAAAAATCGCTGGACATGATCTGGTGGTATCCGCTTGCTGCGGGATGAGGAATTTTCGCTTGTTCAGCCAGTGAGAGAGTGTCTTCTATTCTTAGCGGAAACTGCTCACGGATATCGATGACATCCGGGTTCCATTCAATTAACAAAAAAGCCGCAAGTTCTGTGTCAGAGAAGAAATGATGGGTTCGCCCTGTCAGGTGGCCCATCACCCGGTGCGAACGCCCCTCGGAGGGTAGGTCTCTGACGGTGAGCCATGGATGGTAGTCTTTACCATTACCTTTGCCACGGTTTTCCTTGATCCACTTTTCAGTTTTTTTGTCGAGTTTGTAGTTGGCCATTCCCGAGAGCTCCATAGGAGAATAGCCAAACTTTGCCACACCGACCCTCTGTTACCAACTTTATTCCAAAGTTACCAACTCTTTTACCTTGTTACCAACTTTATTACCATCCCACACCTCTATCTGATCAAAGGTAACCTGGCAAACGCTCTTCTGCTGTTTTGCCTCCCCGAACCCCATGGGCAGAGGAGATCCGCTGTACCGTATGGTTTCGGAACCGTTCACCTTTTGCGGGACGTGGAGGTGTCCAAGCGCCAGGTAATCAAAACTCGTAGGGAAAATCCCGGCTGCCACATGGGCTAACGAGCCGACATAGAGTTCGCGCACGCCATCACCGTCGACGGTTTTTCCGCCAGCGGTGAACAGATGTCCCATGGCGACGATGGGAATATCAGCACCGAGTTCCTCGCGCTTCTGCTCGGCCAAGGCAGCGACGGCGGTGTAATGATTGCGGATGCCGTCAATTAGCTTCCGCTCCTTGTCCTCGACACTCTCACCTGCTTCCGCCACGCGGATATCCCTGTCGCGGAGATAGGGCACGGCACAGACAATCAATTCCGGAGCGTCCTGCTCATTACGGAGCACCAGCACTTCGTCTTCTGGGGATTCCGTGCTACTACCGACCACGTGGACATCAAGGGCCTTGAGCAGCTCCTTGGGAGCATTGAGAAAGGACGGTGAATCGTGGTTGCCCGCGACCACGACAACATGCCGACAGGATGAGGCGGCCATCCGGCACAGGAACCGATAATAGAGTTCTTGGGCGCGATTACTCGGAGCGCTGGTGTCAAAGACATCACCTGCCACCAGCAGGGCATCAATTGCATTATCCTGAATCGTCTCCGCCAGCCAGGTCAGAAAGACCTCGAACTCCTCATAGCGTTTTCTGCCGTAAAGAGTTCGGCCGATATGCCAGTCGGATGTGTGGAGGATTTTCATTGAGCCTCCTGCGTCTTATTAAAGTCCTTCTCGATCAGATCATCTTTTACCCCGATACTTTGAAGAAGAGCTGAATACTGATCAGCATCATCCTTGATCTTCGAAATAATCTGCTGAGCAACGGTCTTCATTTCGGGAACTTCTATTGGAGAAGCACCACGCTCAAATCCGCCACACAAATGTGAATACTCGTTATTAACTCGGTCCGTAAATATTGCCGGAATGCTATCTTCACCAAAAAACTTTAATAACTTGTCGTCGCCATCAACGCCATTGGGATATCTGTAATAAAGGTATATTTCCAAAAATTTTCTGGCATTATTCCCGAAGTTATAGAACTCGTGATAATTTCCATCATCAATAGACTCAGCGGTTGCACACTTATAAATCTGATGGAATAAATAATTAAACTCCGTAACATAGTTTTTCAGGTATCCGGGCATTAGACATATTTGACTTGAATCGTCCGAACGCTCCACCAGAAAAAACTCACGTATTTTTATCCGCTTATCGCCTTTACCATTATAATCATTGGAAATTCTCTTTAGGTATTTCAAGAAATCGAGATTGTGTGTGGAGATAAATAGCTGCAAAAAGTTTTTCGGTTTCACAATTGCAGCATTGATAAGGCTGTAGACAAAAAAGATATGGTTTGCATCCAGACTGGAAATGGGATCATCGATCCAGATAATTGGCTGATTACCTTTAGTCTCAATATCCTCAAGCTTTGCCATGAAGTAACAGAAAGCTATCAAACTGCATTCTCCCTCACTAAGGTGGAATGCCTTCTTATCGTTGCGAGTTACTTCAAACCGGTATCCCGATGAAGCATCCTCGGGGTTTTCTTCAATGGCTTTGAGTGAAAGTGACTGGTGCCCAAAGAAATTGTTCAAATAGTCATTTACACGGTCAGCTCCTTTACTTTCATCTTTCAGCTGGGCCTTCAACTCATTGATCTTTGCTCGCTTGGCATCGACTTTTTCCTTTGCGGTATTCTTAGCTTCCTCTGCTTTGCCCATTGCCGCGTTTAAAGTATCAATGGCTGTGCATTCACCTTCATATTTTATGTCGTTAATGAATGTATGAACTTCATGGAGGCGGAGAGCAGCGCGAGCTTCCGATTGATCGGCACTCAGCGAAGCAGTGAACTGATTTGATTCGTTCCTGACTTGTTCAAACGAATCTCTAACCGCATTCAAAGCATTCTCAAAGGATTCAGGCTCATCAAATTCGAGAGGAGTAAAGATGTCGTCTTTTCGTTTTTCAATCTGCTCTTTAATGGAGTCCAGACTTGCACAATAAGAAGCTGATTGGGTTGACAATTGTTCTACCAGCGAATCCAAGTCAGTGGTGAAATTAGAGTAGAAACCCGAATTCTTGATTTTCAGCAAATTAGGAACTCGGGATCGCTCACGTTCAATCGATCCAAGCAGGTTATCCAATGCTTGACGAAGCTCTTCAGACTCCTGATTAAAATGCTTGTCCAGCTTTTCCCATAAATCTGGAGGAAGATCGCTACCACAAAACGCGCACTTATCTCTTTTCCCTTGATGATGTCCCCGACCAGTCCTCACCCACGTCGCCAACGCCGCATCGTTTAACAATTCCTGAATTGGGTCAGAAGCCTGAATCTTTTTTTCAATTAGCTCTTTAGCCTTTGATGCGATCACAGAGTATTGAAGATTAAAAGATGATGATTCCGGAATCTCCGGTTTAGGTTCTTCTCTGAGGAGGTCATGAAACTTGCCTACCTGCTCATCAATAAGCGGGGAGTAAGTATCTTTGGTAACAGTCGTGATGTCTGTTTTTATTTTTGGCACATTGTAGTTGGCATCTCCAAAGGATTTATTGTGCTTAATTCCGGTGCCTGCCTTATTGGCTTTGTCACGTAACTTTCCTTCCAATTCTGACGACTTATCGTCATGGGCTTTTCGGGCTTCTTTGAATTTATCCTCAGCACCGAGGAGGTCACCAAGTAGTCCTGACCTATCCTCTTCGCTCCCGAGTTCCGCTTCATGCTTTTCGATTTCTTCCTCAAACTTGGTATTATCTTCCCCCAAGATGGCGAACGAATTGATGGTCTGTTCGTCATCAACGATGAAGCGCAGATTATCTCTGACAAAATCTTCATTGAAAACCCGAACCACTTGGCCATGGCTATTCAATGAGTTTTGCGTGGCATTACTACCGCCGTCAAAAGACAACTCAAATTCAGGCGAGATATATTTATCGGAGATCGAACCGGTTTCGAGAGCTCTAAAAATCCGTGATAAAGTTGTTTTACCGGAATAATTGCGGCCATAAAGAATATTGATCTTTTTGAACTCAGCGATGTTATTGCCGCCATCCCTGACGGATGAAGCCCATCGAAAGTCCTGAAAGACCGCCATATTTTTGATCGAATCAATCTTCTTTATCTCGCCGCTCATCAACAAGCCCCTCCGCCGGATGAAACCGTTCCAGCCCCAACAATCTCCATCAGCTTCCCATAACTGGTCACCACGTCGTACTTCACGTTCTCCGGATCAATCTTGCGGTTGACCTCCGCGAAGAACTTGCGGGCGCATTCGATTTTCGTATGCTCGATGGCCCGCAATTCCATGCTGGACATGGAGCCTTTGGTCTCGGCGACGAAATAGATGTGCTTGACCGAGCCTTCCTTGAAGGAAATGGCCCAGTCCGGGTTATAGTCGCCGACGGGGGTCGGAATCAGGAACCCTCGGGGGAGCTTTGCGTAAACGACCACCTCGGTACTGGTGTCCAGCTCTTTCACAAACTCCCGCTCAACCTTGGAGTCGGTGATCACATAATCGTAGATGTGGTTCTTCAGCTTCTCGCTGGCTCTGGTGAAGTCCTGCTTGCTTTGGCCTGCGGTGAAAATATCGATATCGTGGGTCTCGGCGATGTTGTCGTAGCTTAGCCGCTCAATGATGATCGTGGCTTTTTGCTCATTGATAAGCCGTGAACTCTCGGCGATGAAATGCTCCGGATTCTGCTTGAATTGCTTGAACACCGGCGCCTGAACGCCGCTCAAAACTTCAGCGATTGTCTTTCTTGTCAGTTGGGTGTTTTCGGCGATTTTCCCGAGCAGGTCATAGGTGACCATGGAATGGATTGAAGCATTATGGGTTTCAACCGAGGTATTGGTCAGCGCAAATCCATCACCGCTTCTGAGCTGGGCATCGGTGATCTGATCGCCCTGGAGGCCGCTTTGGATGGTGTACTGCAATGGAGCCACCCGCAGCTCTTTGTCCAGAGTCCGGATGCTGTTTCGGATGAGTTCACTGGAATCGAACTCGACGCGGTAGACCGCTTTCTGATTGATCCAGCTCCAGAGTGCCTTGAACTCTTTTTTCTCAAAATTGGCATTCAGAGGATTGGTCTTCGGCTTGCGGTCATCCCCCATGTCGGGTAGCTGGGATTCGCTGAAGACGCTGTCGATCAGGCCGAAAATCTGTTCGGCATGAGGGGCAAGCTCGGGCGGAAGTTCCGCCAGGGTCCCGTTGGCTTTTGCCTCGTGGTAGGCTTCGGCAACCTGATCCGCGTCATCGGTGTAGTCGTTCTTGAGCAGGTACTTGTATATTTGCTTGGCTAGACCTGCGGTAATTTCCACCGTACCGGTTTCCGTGGTAATGACCTTCCCGGTGAAGTAGGCTTCGTCCGCCTTACGGGGGCGTGCAGAAAGGGAGTCGCTGATCTCGCGCTGAAGGTTTCCGACAAAATCCTTGTAGCTCTCGCTGGCGACTACGGTCAGGATATTCACGTCATGGACCGTTGCCGGGTTGTCCATGCGATCCCCGTGCTGGTTGACGCTGATCCGCAATCCCCGGCCAACCTCCTGGCGGCGCGAGATTGTGTTATCGCTGTGCTTGAGCATGCACATGACGAAGACATTGGGGTTGTCCCAGCCTTCCCGCAGGGCGGAGTGGGAGAAGATAAAGCGGGTTGGCTCATCAAAAGACAAGAGTTGTTCTTTCTTTTTAAGGATCAGATCGTAGGCATCGACATCGGTACTCTGCTCTTTTTCAGACTTGGCGGCTTTAAGGGTATCCACCATCCGTCCTTTCTTATCGATAGAAAAATAACCGTTGTGGGTGCGGCCGACATGAATGCCAGCCAGGTATTTGCGATAGGCTTCGTTGTCGAGAGCCAGTTCACCGAGATATTCAGCTTTGAGCTGTTCGTACTCTTCTTCAAAGATCCGGGCATACTCACCCTGCTCATCGGCTTGGCTATAGTCTCGGTATTTGACCACCTCATCGATGAAGAATAGGGACAGCACCTTGATGCCCTGAGCAAAGAGAACCTGCTCTTTCTCAAGATGGGCCTTGATCGCCTCCCGGATCTGAATCCTCCGGATAGCCATTTCCGTAATGTCACCGGTTGCATCGCCAGCACTCAGCACATGGCCATTGGTGAATTCCACCTCGTCCTTGTTGGCGTCGATCTGGGCGATGACGAAGCCGCGATATTGGTCCAGCTCATTTGATTCAACGAACAGATCCTTGCCGCGTTCCAGTCGTTTGACGATCCGTTTGATCCCGCCACCCTGGCGCACTTCCATTTCAATTCGGGCAACTGGTGCCTTCTTGGAAATTTCGATGGATTCCAGGTAGAGATAGGCGTTGGTGCCAGCCAGACCTTTCACTGCGATGCCGCGCACCGCGATCTTCTTCACCAACTTCTGGTTATAGGCATCCAGGGCGTCGAGGCGGTGGATCTTGTTGTGCGTGGTCCGGTGGGTGGCCGAATAGCGCAGGATCATCAGCGGTTTGAACTTGGCCAGTGCCTCCAGCGTCTTTTTGCCTTCCATCTTCTGTGGTTCATCCAGGATCAGGATGGGGCGGTTGCTGCTGATCACATCGATAGGCTTGCGCGACTGGAAGTCGTCCAGCTCGTCATAGATGCGGCGGTTATCCTTTCCCGTGGCGTTGAACGCCTGGATATTGATGACCATGACGTTGATGCCCGCATCGGAAGAGAAGCTTTCCAGATGGTGCAGCTGCCTGGAGTTGTAGGCAAAGAAGCGGGCTTTCTTGCCATAGCTCTCGGTGAAGTGTTCGGCGGTAATCTCCAGTGACTTGAGTACACCCTCACGGATGGCAATGCTGGGCACCACCACGATGAACTTGGTCCAGCCGTACCGCTTGTTCATCTCGAAGAAGGTTTTGACATAGCAGTAGGTCTTGCCGGTCCCGGTTTCCATCTCGACGTCAAGATTGACCTTGCATCCGGCGCTTGACACCAGTTTGTCGGACAAGGGCAGATTCTGCCGCCGCTGTACGGCATGGATATTGGTCAGCAGCTGGGCATCGGTCAGCTGGAGATCGGCGTTCTTGAAGCCGGTTTGTTGTTCCTCTTCGTAGGCAAACCCTTTTTGGCCGGTAGCGGCGGCTTTTTTCTGGGCTTTGCTGATCCCCGGATCAATTCGATAGGTGAAACCTGCGGTATTAAGCTGCCCGGCAAAACAGTCCACCACGGATTCCACCGCGCTGGTCTGATAGGGCTGTACTTTGAATTTTAACTTCATCGTATAGCCCCTTAAATCGCTTTCACTTCAGTGCCCGGAGACATCTGCTTAAAGATCTGCTCCACGTTGATCTTAACGGCGTCGGAGACAAAGCCGGTGTCGCGGAACACAACCCGCAGCGGCTCAAACCGGGCCAGCTCCTTGACCAGGTCCTCATTCACGCCGGTATCGAAGCAGGCGACAAGATCGTAGGGCGGCTCATTGACAAAGAAGACGGTCTTGCCCTGGATGGTCTCTTTTCGGATGGGCAGTGAAAGATCCACGCCCCAGTCCAGCAATACCTGGAAGAGTAGGTCTTCGGGTTTGCGGTCCGGCTTGATGTTGTCAACAAAGGCGTCGACCTGGGCCTGGTCGATGGCATCCGGCGTGTAATAGACGTCGGTCATATTCGATGAGTCGACTTTCAGCACGCGGAAGCCGATATCTTTATTCCATTTCTCGTGGCACTTTCCTTCCAGAATCTTTTTACCTGCTCGGCGGATACGCTCTTTTGAAATCTCCGAAATTGAAGTGAATCCTTCCTTATCAGCAATAGATCCTTTTGCACAAGGCTCACCAATCTGAACTGATATCGTTCTGCGATTTCCTCCATCCTCGGCGTTCTGCAGAATGACGGCTGCAGCACTACTGCTTGATCCAGCAAAGAAATCGAGAACAATGTCATTTTCAGAGACTTCTGTTGCAATCCCTAGCATGCGTCTCAAAAGTTTTGTTGGCTTTGGGGTGTCGAAAACTGCTGCGCCAAAAAGCTCTTTAATTTCGGCCCCACCCTCATCAGTTGTTCCTGACGATTTGTAATCCCACACATCTATAGGAACCATTCCCTCCGTTTGCTCAGACAAGTAAATCTTCAAGCGAGGAAATTCTGCACCACCGTCATTGCCCCACCACAGCCGTTTATCTTCCACATGTGCCTTGTGCTCTGTAAGCCCGAACTTCCATGCGTGAGTGGGGTGGTTTACCATTTCTCCTGTAAAAGGATTCGCTATGCCATACACCAGATTGGGACGAGCCTCTTTTGTTGCAGGATTTACATATGAGGATGTAGTCCATGGACCTTTAGGGTCGTTGTCTGGGTTGCGATAGCTTGAGTCCGCCTTATCTGTTCGCGGTTCTTTGATTACGGCAAGTAGTTCGGACTTTCTAAAGACCAAGATGGTGTCTTTTAAAGAATAGAACCGCTTTGCATTGTTTGAGCGGGTGTATCTCTTCTCCCAGGCAATCTGAGCAATGAAATTATTTTCACCAAAAATTTCATCGCAACACTTTCGTAGATTTGCAACCTCGCCATCATCGATGCTAATAAATATTAATCCATCTTCCTTGAGTAGGTTTCTTGCCAACTTCAGGCGAGAAAAAATCATCGATATCCAGTCGGAATGGAACCTCCCATTGGCCTCTGTATTCGCCACCAACCGATTGCCTTCCGCATCCTTTTGGTTTGATCGAGATAAAAACTCATCCGTATTCTCTGAGTAGTCATCCTCATAAATGAAGTCGTTACCCGTGTTGTATGGCGGGTCGATATAGATCATCTTGATCTTGCCAAGGTAGGTCTCCTGGAGCAGCTTCAAGGCTTCCAGATTATCACCCTCGATAAACAGGTTCTTCGTGGTGTCGAAATCCACGCTCTCTTCCCGGCAGGGGCGCAGGGTCTTGACGATGGGCGCGTTGGCTGTGAGCAGGGCTTCCCGCTTGCCTGGCCAGTTGAGGTGGTAACGCTCCTGCGGGCCTTCCACGATGAACTCGGACAGCTCCTGCCGCAGCTGGTCGAAATCGACCGCAAGCCTTAACTGACCGTCGTCGCCCTGGGCCTCGGTCACGCAGCCGGGAAACAGCTCGCGGATACGGGCAATATTGTCTTGCGTAAGGTCCAGGGAGTGCATTTTCAGTTTGTCCATTCTCTATCCTCTTACCGCTGATCTGGAATCAGCGGGGTGATTCGTTTAGTTCGTAATTCAGCTTTACGACTTGATGCTGACCCACTTCAGAACGGGATGTCATCGTCATCCCCTCCGGCATCTCCGATCAAGTCATCGGTGTCTTCTTCTGTTTGGTTTGGTTGTGTCTGTTGCCAATCTGCTGCTATAGCCTGCCAGTCAACTGACCTTTCGATAGGCTGGCCATTATTATCCTTCTCTAAGCCCTCTCCGGACCAAACTGCCCAGAAGTCCGGGTCATCTGACTTCGGTCGCTGCTCTTCTCGCAAACTATTCATCTTCACGAGCACAGGCAGCTCTGATGCCCAGCCCAGCAAAATGGCGTGCTGCGAAGGCAAAGATGGGAGGTCACGTAACAGGCCGCGCAGATTGTCTGGCACGAGCCTGTGTACCAGTTCCTGATCCCGGTCATTGCTGATGCGATGGAGCAGGTAGCTATTGCACTGGGATAACACCGTAGGCGAAAGCTCACTGGGGCGCTGGGACGACAAAACAAGTCCTAAGCCGAACTTGCGTCCCTCACGGGCGATCTTCTCAAAGACTTGGCAACAGATAGCGGCAGAATTCTGGTTTTCCGCATCGTCCGTGTAACGCCGAATAAAGGTGTGGGCTTCTTCCATGACCAGCGCGGTTGGCAAGGTCTTGCCATGATTCATCCTGCGGTAACGCTGTAAGGCTTCCAGTGTCATACGGGCAATCACGGCAGTGATGATGTGCACCACTTCTGCCGGGACCAGTGAGAGGTCGATCACCGTAACCGAGCCGTTGGAGGCTTGGTTGTCGCCGATATAATTAGTTAGCCATCCATCTAGAGTGGTATCCTCCGAACCGCTGGTGATGTTCTTCATGCGGCTGTCCGAGAGGATTGTTCGGATACGCATCAACATGGTCTCGACGTACTCAGAGACATTCAATAACTCGGCGTTGGCTTCCACGCTGCGCAGGAGTTGATCGCCTGTAAAGGCGCGCGGTACATCGGCGTCAATAGGAAGAGTGTCGGTGTCACTGCCCCCGAAGGCGGAATGAGCAGCCTGAGCAAGCGACAAGAACTCGTCTATTTCTGTCCGCGTAAAATCTCCATTAGGGTACCTATTGGCAGCTGTTGGTGTTCGCGCTGTGACAAAATCCGAAATCTTGTCCCTAAGTTCATCCAGGGCATTCTTTTCTGCGTGAGAGAAGGATGCATCTTCAACCAATCCATCCTGCCACTTGTTTATCTTTTCGAGGAAATTCTTAGGATGGGGGAAGTTCGCCCACGGCCGCCCGGCATTCCGTTCAATTTGAATTACGCTCACTATGGTTCGAAGGAAACGACGCATTTCATGGCTTGGTGTGACGAATGTCTCCACTGCACCATCGCGCACTGAACGAAGGGATTGAATTAGCGTCGGCCGCTGGGTTTTTGCGCTAGCTTGGGTAAAAGAACTCCACTCCGCACTATTCCAGAACCACAGAGGCACTTGTAGTTGCTCAACTTGCTCGCCCGGCTCAACTTGCTCGCCCGGCTCTACAGCGAAGACACGAACATTTCCCATATCCTTAAAGGTATTGGCATACTCACCATTCGGATCAAGCACGATAAAGCGCGCATTGGGTTTGCTTCCCCGTGCTTTCTCAGCAGCCTCCAAAGACCAGCGAATCAAGCCCGCCACCGAACAGGATTTGCCACTGCCCGTGTTACCCAGCACAGCCAGGTGGCGCCCAAACAAACGATCAGGATCAACACTAACCGTTGCATTGGCAGCTAGCGGGCTTGTTCCAATTTTGATTCGGCGGTGCTCTCCAGACTCTACAATGGACCTGAGCTGCACTTCAGTGGGCAGTAGCACAGGGTCACCAACAGTTGGATAAGCTTCAACGCCTCGCTTGAAGCTGTACTGCTCGATATCCCCATCCTTGCCTTCGTAGACAAGACTCCCGAGCGGGTTGAGGCTCATCTTGCGTAGCGGGTAAGGCAAGTCGACCAGGCCGAAGTCCTGCATTCCCTTTCGTTTCGGATACTGTGAGCGCTCTACAGTAATCCATTCCACTTGGGCGACAAGGCGCCCTTGTTCACCGGGCATCAGTACATAGCCATTGATACGTGGAAAAGGCCTGGGGGTTCCCGTATTCAGAGCGACGACGTCTGGCGTCTCAATGTCCAGAAGCACCTTGATTTCGTCCGGAGAGACGAAGTCCACGATACCTACGCGCAGCGAGTCTGCATACGCTAGTGGAGAAAGGCTCACAGTGCTCCCTCCTCACTATCTTTCTCAGTCTTCTTCCCTTGTCCGTCGATGCCATACCGTTGCTTGAGCAGTTCAGCCATGCGAAAGGTGGTGCGATCAATGGCAGCTTTGGGCAGGAAGCTCTCGGTCAAGGTCTCCAGGTTGGCCAACTGCGGGCCGATGAGCAGACTGACCTGGGACTTCCTTTCATTGGCAAGCGTCTGGATACGACCGAGGCTGTCATCCATCGAGATCACCACTAGATGGGTGGACGGAATGGTGAGCATGTCGCGGATCACACGGTTGATATGCTCATCACCGAAGCTGTACCCATAGGTCACCAGAGTACTGTTGGGACGGCATACTGCGGCTGCCAAGTCCCGAAACAGCTCGACATAGGGATATTCTGCGGTTTCCCTGTCCTTGGCGGAGTTGGGATAGATCATCAATCGGTGTGGCGTTACCTCATCCATGCCCGGGATCTGAAAAAACGGTTCTACTTTATCGGCACCAAACGGGAGTCCGACTCGTCGAATATCGTCTTTCGTTTGCACCCAATCCACTGAACCATGCAGCTTGGTAAAGCGCGCCACACCTTCCAGGTAACGAGGCTCACCGCGAATCCCCGGTGGGTTGTAGTGCATGTCGAGATCCAGCCGAGATGTTCTGAAGATTGGCATCAGGTTGCCAACAAACCTGTCCAGAAGATACAAGCCAGCAAGCTCTGCCCCCGCTTCGATCAGGCGATCATAGTTGGTGGTGAATATGTTCAGTCGGTCACGCGTGCCCGTCCGGCTAGAGAAGCTCATCAGGAAGGTGGTCAACGCATTGAATGCACGTTCGCGCTTTTCCTCTTGTACAATGGCAATGTTCTCTTCGCTTTTGAGAATGGCTTCCGCAAGACCACTCATTGCATTTGATATATCGGTACGTAAAGTCTCGGCCTCGTCTGCCTTCTGGAGAATCTCCAGGCCACGAAGAAGCTCGTTAGCCACCCGAACCTTGTCTTCAATATTGCTTTTCTCCCTGCCGGCAATCTTTGCTGATTCATTCGCTGCAGCGATAATTTTTTCTTTGTAATTACCGTCAGAAACTTCTCCAGACATATCGGCTGCCAGCTCGCCAGTGGCCATCTTATGAACAGCGTGAGTTAAACCGGAACCAGCCAGAACGGACATGTGTTCAGATTGAAACAAGGCCGTCAGCCAAGGCTCAATATGTTTTCTGAGAGCCTTGGTGTTTAGTTCTTCGCCATTCAGCCATGCTGCATCGGAACCATCACACAGCTCGAATTCGCCAGTGTCTGTCGTCGTGAAGTACAAGGGCTTTGAGTCATCCCTAACTTTCAATATATTGGTCTTCTTCTTGGCTTGCTCTTCAGGCGCGACCTGGTCATTAGATTCAAGCATGTCGTTAGATTCCTTGGTGTTCAGCGGCTCAATGCCTCAGTTCATTCGTTTTACATTCATTACCTGGAATAACTCTCTTGCTGCCAGTCCTGACCAAATAGAGGGCGAAGTTCTTCAATGGCTTGCGGCAAGGTGGTCTCACAGGTAATGCCGAGATAAGTGGCTGCGCGCGTCGTACCTACATACAGGTATTTATCGAACAGTGCCGGGTGCAGGGTGGCAAGCCGATCAATGCCAATGTAGAAGGCCGCTTCAAATTCCAGGCCCTTGATATGCTGTATGTCGAAAACGCGCACATCGTTATCCTGTCCAACGGCCTGGCCTTTCAGGCAGGCAATTACCTGGATGTTATGTTCGGCGAGGCTGGCATTTAGTGCTTCAGCCAGAGGTGCTACCTCGCTTTCGTCATTCACAAAGATTGCGGTGGAAGGCAATTGGCCAACAAAGCGCTCGATCTCACGAATGCGGTCCGCCAACCAGCCTGTGACGGTTTCAAAATCTGCAGCACCTTCCAGCAAGGCCGGCGCAACCCCTTCACTGTCCATATTGGGGGGTAGTGTGGCCGTTTGATCGGTACCGCCAACCGCCTGAATGATGGCTCGTGCCAGTTTATTGAGCTGCCTGCTCTGCCGATAAGCGACGGAGATTTCCCGCATATCAAAATCGGAGAAAACCCACTTCAAGTCATCAAAGGAGCGAGCGCCCCAGGTAGTGAGGCGCTGATTGAAGTCACCACAGGCAAAGAACGAGCGCAGACGGTGATGCATCAGTGCCGCCATGCACGCGAGTTGAATCGGTGAGAAGTCAGTGGCCTCATCCACCAGTATTTGATTACGGAAGTGACCCAGGATGGGCTGAAGTGATGACCATGCCGGACTGTCGATGTTGCGCTGGATGCCGGGCCTACTGAGCAGGCTTCCCACGGCTCGAAGTATGGAAAGCAGTACAATATCCAGTTCCAGGGGTTGGATGTCACGAGCTTCGACCCCTTCTTTTCGGTACCAGCGCCCTTCCTGCTGACGTTCTCTGCGGAATGTGCGATAGCGCCTGGGAATCCCGTCAAGGTAGCGTTTGACAGGATTCAGGAAGCGGCGGGCGTTGGTCTGTACCAGCAGGTTGGCTCCCACTTCTTCACGATCACTTCCCGTCAGGCCGCGATCGCCGAGCCATTCAATAATTCTGCCGTTGCGGGAAGTCTTGCTGAGCGTCCGTTTGGATGCAACGGCGCGGGCCTGGGCACGAACGGCCTGCATGTAGGCATTGGCTGCTTTGAGTTTGCCAGTAGCAGGTGCGGCTTCCTCTTCTCCTTCTTCAGCATCCAAATCATCTGGCTCATCGGTATCGACTAATTGGGCTTCTTGGAGACCGTCGATAAAAGTAGCCAGTTCATCCAGGAAATTGTTGTTACGGTTGTGTTGTAGGTTAAGCGCAGCCCTGACCTTCTTGTCCGAGGATTCCTTCAGAGTGGCAACCAGAGATTGTGCTTGAGGAAGCTCTGTCGCTAGCGACTCAAATATGGCGGCAAGAGGAACATCATTGGTACGTACAAGGGTATCATTGAGACGTGCGCCAAGGGCTTGCGCTTCGGAGACCTGTGCTTCCTGGAGTTTATTTGCGGCTTCACGCAGGTCCCGCAGGTAAGCCTCCCGTTGCCAAGAGTCGAAATCATCGAACCATGCGATGGCACTTGCTTGTGCTTCATCCTGTAGATTCTGCAGACCATCTTTCAGGACAAAGGTGCCACCACCCGTTGCTGTTCTGAGCACGCCCAGGGTATTTCTCGCAAGTTCACGTCGATAGTCGTTCCAGGTTCTGATGCGTTGGTCTGAAGCAGGCACACCTTCACGGGAAAATGCCTCTTTCAAGTATTGCTTGAGCAGTTCGGTGGGCGTGAACATCAGCCAGCTACTGGCATGTGGAACACCTTGAGTGGTACCTATCGATTCCACCAGCCGCTGTTCGTCTTCGTCCAGAAATTCCCTATCGAGCTTTTGGCCAAGTCGACGGATCAAGGTTGTGGTCTTGCCGGTACCCGGTGGACCCAGGATCAGCAATCGCCTGTCTAGAGGGAGTCGGAATATTTCGTCCTGATACTGGTCTAGGATGGGCTGGTCTCTGAGCCCCATTTTGGTGATTAAGCTGCGGCGAAAACCTGCAATAATGTTCGCTTTTTCGCTTTCTTCTGCCAGCAATTGGCCCAGTATGTCTTCGGTAACTGCTTCCCCCGCAACCTGGAACAACAGCTCGCGCAGAGACTCGATGGTGAGCGGGCCGATATCCTCGGATTCAACCACGGTATTCTGTGAATCCCAGCCGTCAGCATCTTTACCAGGATTCAGCCGTGCGCGTTCTGTTACCTCAACAATCGTTCCGTTGGGGAGTGTAAACTCTGTGCCGATCTCCAAGGAAGCCAGGCGACCCACTGGAGCGCGATAACTGGCCAGGTTGGGAAAGCCGGATACCGGAGCGGTTCGGCAGATATAGTAGGTACGGTTTTGCCCCTCCTCATCCATCACTACTACGCGAGCGATGGCGGGTTCGTCCGATAATGTCCGGTAACTCTCCCGTGTAGCAGCATAGGCTTGGTTCAGGTTCCGGATTGCTGCTTCGGAAGTCACCGTATTGACATTCGCCAGCGACTCCGCTCCCTGAGCTTGGCCACTGTGAAGCTTTGCCTCAGCCGCCTCAGCAATGCTTGCAATGTGGACCAGGGTATCGTCTGCAATCCCTTCAAGATATTGCCTCGACTCGTTTGTTAACTCCACCGCACTCATGGGCAACCCTTCCCCCTCAATTGTTCTAGTTCTGTTTGCAACTTCCGCAATTGAGCATTGATTTCCACCCTGCGGTTGAATTGCTTTTCCTTGTTCAGGCGAACCTGGGTCTGATCAACCTCTCTTTTCTTGCTGCGCACCTGAGCAGAGCGCTCCACCAGGTCTGAAAGGCTTTCCCCTGTACGAGGAATCAAGGGAATCAGCCGATGCAGCAACTGTTCATACAAAGCTGCCAGGTCCAGCGCCATGGGCATGGGGGCACGAGGTGTGTCTGCAGCCAACCACTTCGTCGCGAAGTAGTCACTGACTACCCATTTGCTGCCGTCAGCTTCGCTAGGACGCTTGTAGCAGGCTTTCGTTTGCGTCTGACCCTCGTGACTCAGCTCAAACAAAATGGGGTATTGCACCGTCCCGTCGATGCATCGAAGTACATCCTCGTGCAATTGAGGCGTTTTGAGCTGAATAGCGAACACCTGGATTTCTGGAACTCCCGGCTTGGCCGGCAATTTGATGGTTTCGGGCGCCAGTTTGTACTGCCAGATGATTTGATCGACCTGAGTGACAAACAGGTCTTTGAGCCGGGTATTGGCTCGGCTGTGCTCGTAAATCTTGTTCTTGGGCAACACACGACCAAATGCTGCCTGTCTGGGGAAGTTGATCAACGCTGAAGGTGCTGACCGGCTGCTCATACCACCTCCTGTATGACCAGGAAAGAGACCAGCTCGAAATCATCCAGCCCGGAAATGGTATCCAGCAGCGCTGTGGTCTTGCCGCCTGTGAACAGGCTATCCAGGTCTTTATCTTCTTTGACCTCGATCATGGATCGGATGGCCTGGCTCAGCAGTTCCGAATAGGTTTGCATCTTCCGGCCATCGGCAGTCTCTTGATTGAACAATTGGCACGCCTCCGGCAATGGTTGGACTTGGCCCTTGCAGGCGGTACGCGCCAGATCCAACAGTCGCTTGACCTCGGTGTGGTCGTGAATGACTTCACCGTCACGGCCGATGTAGACGAGGTAATAGGGGTGCAGCAGGTTGTGCTGCGGCAGGTGCGACGGTGGATTGATGCCTGAATTGCGGTTGCGCAGGGTGAAGATGACGCCCGGCAGCAGGCCCTTTTGCGGGTCTGCGGGGATCACCGCATGCAGGCCGTTGGGGGCCTTGTCCAGTCCGCCGTGGGCCTTGACGTAATTGAGCAGGTCCATGCGGAAGTCATTGAGGCCAAGGTCGGTGATGTTGACGCCGGTCTTCAGATCTTCCAGCTCGATCACCTCATCCTGCAGGCGGCGTAGCTGCTCCTTGCGGTAGGAAACATCGTTGGCCTGGGCGGATAGCACGTTGTCGTCGCCAGTGGCGCTGACGTCAACAATGGTCATGCGGCTTTCCACACGCTCTTTGAGATTAATGTACTCATCGAGGGAAATGTCAGGCCAGTAATTGACCAACTGGATACTGCTGTTGGGGGAGCCGATGCGATCCACGCGACCGAAGCGCTGGATGATGCGTACCGGGTTCCAGTGGATGTCGTAGTTGACTACGTAATCACAGTCCTGCAGATTCTGGCCTTCGGAGATACAGTCAGTACCGATCAACAGGTCGATTTCTGCGGGCTCTTCAGGCAGTACCAGGGCTTTTTCCTTGGAGCGCGGGGAGAACAGGGTCAGTACTTCCTGAAAGTCGTAATACTTTTTGCGCGTGCCACCTTTCAGAGTGGATTGCGGGGGGCCCTGGCCGGTGACCTTGGCGGAATGCAATTGCTGGTTGGCCAACAGTTCTGGAGCAAAATTGGCATACAGGTAATTGGCCGTATCGGCAAAGGCGGTAAAGATCAGCACTTTGCGGTTGCCGGGGTTGATCGGGTTGGCAATCTTGTTCAGCAGGTGTGCCTTGAGATGTTGCAGCTTGGCATCGTCCTGTGGCGTGATTTTGCCCATCTCGGCCTGCAAGCCATTGATGATCTCAAGGTCTGCCCGGAGTTCATGTTCCCAGGAGGGCAAATCCATGTCTGCGAGGCTGATCTTGACCTTACCACCGATAAGACCGGCCTCATCATCCAGGCCGGGCAAATCATCATCTTCGGCATCCAGGCTTTCCAATGCCTCGGTTAAGTCGCTGACGCTGACATCTGCACCGCTCTGATTGAAGGCGTCAATGCGCTTCAGGGTACGTTCATGGTTGTTGCACAGTGCCTGCAGAGTGAGACGGAAGGCTTCAACGGAGCTTTCCAGGCGCTTGAGGAGATTCACCGTCATCAGTGCCTGAAGGCTTTTTTCCCGGTCTACCTGCCGGAGCTTGCCGCCGCCACTGGATACCTGAGTGTCGTACAGCTCTTCGTACTTTTTCAGACGGCTGGGCAGAATGTAGCTGACGGGCGCATAGACAGCGAGTTTGAGCAGGGACAGTTGCTCGAATATCTCATTGAAGCTGGGGGCCCCGTCGAGCATGGTAAGGGAGCAACGGTAGGACAGCGGCTTGAGGCGTTCCGGGAAGTGGCCGATGTCCTTGGTGTCGTAGAAGGTCTGAATGTGTTTGCGCGAGCGGGCAATGGTGACACTATCCAGTAACTCAAAGAAGTCGAAGTCCAGTGCATCCAGGATGGCCCGGGCGGTGCGTTGTTCCGGGGGAAGCCTTGACCAGCTATTGAAGGCGGCTTGGGCATTGCGGAAGATTTCTTCCACGGTTTTATCCGTGCGGAGTTTTTTGCTGAGGTTTTCCGACTCGCCTTCGTAGGCCAGTGCTAATTGGTTGCGCAGATCATTGAAGCGGTTGTTGACCGGGGTGGCCGACAGCATCAGCACCTTGGTCTTTACCCCTTCCTTGACGACCTTGTTCATCAGCTTCTGGTAGCGCGTTTCCTTGTCCTTGTAGGCGTCGTTGTTGCGGAAATTGTGCGATTCGTCGATAACGACCAGGTCGTAATTGCCCCAATTGATGCGGTTCAGGGGGGTACCGAAGGACTCGCCGCTGGTGCGACTAAGGTCTGTATGGCACAGCACGTCGTAGTTGAAGCGGTCGCGGGCAAAGAGATTGGTTTTGAGGTTGCGGTTGTAGTTCAGCCAGTTGTCTGCCAATTTCTTGGGGCACAGCACTAGCACTGAACGGTTGCGCAGTTCGTAATACTTGACCACAGCCAGCGCCGTGAATGTTTTGCCCAGGCCGACGCTGTCCGCCAGGATGCAGCCGCTGTAGGTTTCCAGCTTGTTGATGATGCCGGTGGCTGCATCCTTCTGGTAGTTGAACAGCTTTTGCCAGATCAGGGTGTCTTGGTATCCGGTACGATCGTTGGGCAAGACGTCTTCATCGATGTCGTCCAGGAATTCATTGAAGATGTTGTAGAGCATGAGGAAGTAGATGCTCTCCGGCGAATTCTCCTGGTACACCGACGCGATGTGATCGCAGACTTTCTCAGTAACATCTTCCAGTTTCTCCGAATCGTTCCAGATTTGGTCAAACAGGCTCAGGTAGGTATTGGTCGTGGCCGCATCGCTTGTCTTGTGCACCAGGTTGGAGACGGCATTGCCCTGCTGGTAGCCGAGATCAACCGCCGTAAATCCGTGCAGCGGCATATAGCTGATATTGGCGTCAGCCACTTGCACGCAGGAAAATTGCTGCATTGGAGCTTTACTGCGATTGCTTTTGAAGGTGACCTTGCGGCGCATCCAGTTGGCGCACTCTTTCGCAATAGCACGTTGGGTGAGCTTATTGCGTAGCTGAATCTCGAACTCGCTACCGTAGAGGCTGCGTTCACGATCGAGCTTGGGGATGTGGAATTCCCGTCGCTCCTTGCGAATCTTGTCGGTTACCTCGTTCGCGACAAAGGCCGGTGCAGTAAAGATGAAGCGCAGCTCCTCAATTTGCTCCAGCTCCTGCTTGAGCGCTTCGAACGCATACATTGAAAAACACGAAGCTGCGATTTTCAGGCGGGAGCCCGATTTCAGTGTTTGCTTTAGGTCGTCACCCAGCAAGTTGTTGATGTTATCGATCAGCTCCATCATGTCCCCGCCTTTGGTCCTACTCTGTAGCCTGGTGCCAACATTGCGTTTTTCACGCCGTAGATGGCTAAGTGGTCCTTGAGCCACAAGCGGTACTCTGGGCCGCGCATACTATGATCCGGTGAGCAGTCCACACTCCACTTGCGTAGTACATAGCCCGTCATGGCTGCGCGTAGTTTCATCCGGATCACGCCATCCTGCATGGCGTAGTCCATTTCGGTGATCTCGGGACGGGGTTGATCCGGATGCGGCACCAACTCCAGTTCAACGATCCGGGTCCACTGTATGTCCTGGTCACTGCGTTCGTGGGTTGCTATTGACTGTTCCTTGAGCAGCTTGGGGCGCTTGATCCGGGTGATCACGAAGTCCCTGAACTCCTGTGATTTGCGATCGAAGGCACGTACATGCCAGCGCAGGCCATTGTCGATCAGGGCAAAGGGTACGATCTCGCGCTCAGTACGACCGCTGGAGATGGAGTGATACTCGATACTGAGCGGATACTCCTGATAAATGGCTCGTGTCACGCAGGCCAGTACAGTGAGGTCGGGTTGATCCAGTCGCCAGGGGTACTCGCTGGCGACACAGGCCCTTAGCGGCCCGGGTTCCCCATCGCCGAAATTCTGGGTCAGCCAAGACAGTACTCTCTCAGGCGGGAAGGCGAAGACAGGCTTGAAGCCCTTTCCCAGCACATAGGCCTTGGCCTTGGCGTCGTAGTCGATGTTGCCGGGAGCCAGCTCCTTGTAGATCCCCAGGTCTCGTGTAGCTGCTGCGGCCTGGATGCCGAAACGTGACACCACTTCCTGGCGGCGTAGATCGCCAAAGAAGCGCACCCGCAGTTCGATGAACGCGAGGCGATCACGTTGCGGTTGCGTCAGGGAGGAGAGCTGGCCATTTAACATCCGGTATCTCGTGCTTGTTTGAGAATTCTGATTATATCCGTTGACTGCAGTATATGGGTAACGTAAACCCGTGTCTATCAGCACCTTTATGATTCTATTATGCTATTTATTATGATTAGTATATGTGGCGCATAGTGTGCAGACATGGTTGATGCGATGGAGGGAGGACGAGGACTTTGGAACTCAGGCAAGCCGGTGCTTACGGGGGATTCTGATGCCCCGCATCGGGCAAAGCCTGTTGTCGGAACAGGCTGATAACCATTTCGATGGCTATGTCCGGACCTTCGGCACTACCTACCGTGATAGATGCGGCAGATCATCTCTATCGGTCCGAGGGTTGGCCCACTACTTCAACGAAATGACTCTGGCGGAAACCCAGCCAGCATGGGCTCCGGAAGGTGGTGTCGACTACTGACTGGATGCTATGGCGAGGTCAAAATTTACTTTGCCCCCTTTGTCGCGGCTTTCATGGCAAGACCTGCCCCACTTCCACCAGCCGACTTCGCATCGGATGTGCCAGTGATGAAGCCGCTAAGGATGTTCCCCGTCCTGACTCCGGCCCAGCTCAGTGCAACAACCCAGAATCCAGGCAAGATGATGAACATCGCCGCCATCACAAAATTCAACAACATGTCGCCGAAGGCGTTGTTTAACCCCATCAACGGATTGAAGTTACTGTGCGGGGAATCCCAGCCGTAGAGCGCGTTGAGGATGGTCGAGTCCACCCAGCGCGCGAGTTGGAACCAGAAATCCACGAAGAACAGCGCGAACTCCACGGCAGTCACCGTGACCACCGTCCGCAAGTCGTAGGTGCCGAAGATCAGCACCAGCGGAATGACGATGACCATGGCCATCTTCAGGAACGACAGGATCATCGGCAGCGCCTGGCGCACCACGTCCATTGCGGGGAAGAAGCCGAGTGATCCCACGGTCAGGCCCAGGTCTGAGGCGACGCGGGTGGTTGCATTGGGCAGTGTTATTCCGATTTGACCGCCGTAGTCGGTGTAAACCTGGCCCTGGTTCATGGCCTGGTGTTGTGGTGAGGCGATGGCGCGGATGAGGGCGTCGTCCACTTGGGACTGATCCATAAAGCCTGCCCATTGCGCGAACCGGGACAGCAAGCTGGGATCGACCTGTGCCAGCAAGCGGGTTCGCAATCCTTCGGAGCCGTCCAGCCACCAGTCCCTACAGTCCGGATAGCCCCCGCCACTGGCGACTTCGGTCAGGCCGGCGTCACGGCTGTCACTATAGGGCCAGGCGTCGCGTGGGGCCTGGGAACGGTAGGTGTCGTAGAAGCCGGCCGTGTCCAGGAAGAAGCGTGAGCCAATCCAGGTGACGTCGTGCATTTCCTCGTCACTTAGTGCTGGCCGGTTCATAAACAGCTTGGCGCGCGCCGGGCCGTAGCAGTCGCCGGTGAAATCGGCGACCTCCTGAGCCAGCAGTGGGTCCGCAATGCGCGTGCTGTCAATCTCCATGCGCATCTGCCGCAGGTCGGTACCACAGGGAATGGACGCCACTGCCGCTCCGGTAACAGCCTTGGACAGGGCATGCATGAAGAACCACCAAACCGGGACGTGGGCGCTCTGATCGTTGATGGTGGTGAATGAGGTCGACCAGGGCGTCTCCGACGGCTCCGGCACGTTGACCTGGCACTGCTGGGAGCGAGTGCGATCGAACTGGATGGTGCTGAGATCGACCGGGATGAAGGGGATGCCGGCGAACAGGATGACCACGATGGCCACCCACACGCGGTTTTCGATGCGCATGGACGAGAGCACTCCCTTGTTGCCCTCGTCAGCGCCTTCCGACCGCGCCTTGAGCCATTCCTGCACGACGATGGCCAGAAACGGCAACGCGAAGATGCCGCTGGCGACCAGTACGTTCCAGATGCCGTTGTTGATGATCCAGGCCACCAGTGTCAGGTAGTACTCCAGGTAGTCCGAGGTGTAGAGCGTCATGTGGGGCTCCAGCGATCGGGCTCAGGTCAGCAATACGCTGACTTCGAGCAGGGTGATGGCTGCAATGGCACCGATCTCCGCCCGAAACAGGCGTTGGCGTGCTTCCGCGTCCCGATACAGCCGACGGCGCATCCGCAGCCAGCCGTAGATGGTTGCGCCGTACAGGCACAGCCGCCAGGCAAGGAAATAGCCCGCATAGTCGTCGAGCCACTGACTCCAGGCAGTGATGTCGCCGACGACACCGATACCGACCAGGTTGATACCTGCCGCCACCAGTACCACGAGGGTCGTCCAGAGCAGCGCTTTCCCCCGCGGACGACTGAACAGCCACTTGGGCCTGGCAAGTTTCATGGCGGGTTGCTCGGGTTCGGTGCCTGCTGAATGGTATCGAGTCGGTTGCGCTCGGTGTCTCCCTGGTAGATGCCACGCGACGATTCACCACGGCTGTTGTGCCGCCGGATGATCGCCATCGGGGAGTTGGCGGCCAGCTCGCGGCGCAACTCCAACTCGGTCTTGAGGTTGTTGATCTCCTGCGCCAGCAATTCACTCTCGCGGGACACCGCGTCTTGGGCGAGTTGATTGGCCGCCACGTTGGGCTCCTTGCGCCCGGTGAGCAGTGTCCGCTGTAACAGCAGCGCCTTCTCCAGCACGCTGGATAGAGCAACCTCGGACGCCAGGCGCCGGGCCAGAATGTCCTGGTCCGGCTCATCGCGCAGCGCCTCGATCACGCCACGAGTGATGGGTAATGAAGCGCTGCCGGCCTCCGCGAGATTCTCGAAGGTGGTGGGCGTGGCTCCGGTCACCAGATCCCGCAGGGCTTCGAACCGAGTCTCGAACTCCTCCTGGATCAGCGGTGCCAGCCCCACGCCGGGCATGGTCCGGGTTTTCACGCAGCTATCACAGGTGCGTTGTTCCTGTTCTCCCAGCACCCGCGTCGCCCAGGCCTCGGCGGCATCCGGTGACGACCAGGTCTGGCAACTCAGGCGGTGACCGCAGGTGATACTGTCAATCGGCGAACCGTCGGTGGCACTGCGACCGTTCAGCAGGTTGTAACCGGCGCGGGTCACGTCACCGACCACACGGATAGGAGCCTGACCCGAACCGCCGGCATTGTCGCCCCCGACCCAGGGCACGCCGTCATTGCCACGGCTGGTTTCCGCCTGTTCGATGGCCGACACCGCATCGGTGCTGGCCACCGCCTGCTTGAGCACCATGCCTTCGGCCAGTTGATCCCAGCCCAGTTGGCCGCCCGCCATGTCCGCCATGCGGTTGGCAATGGCACGGCAGGTCATTTTCGATCGGTCGAAGTCCAGCCGGGCCTGCAGGATGCCGTTGGTGAGCAGGTTGTACAGGCCCGGATCGGCACGCTGAATAATCAGGGCTGGCAGTGAAGCAACCGCCGCGGTGGCGTTCTGGATCACGTTGCTCATGATCGTCTGGAAGCCGTTGGTGATCCCGTTGAGCTGGTTCTGCAAGGTGGTGGTGATGCTCATGTCGCCGCAAATCAGATTGCTGTTCCAGCCGATGCCGACGCCCAGGGTTTGCATCTGACCGACCGGTCCCATGGAGACGGCCCGGCCGCCGCCGATGCTGTAGAGCACGTCGTCGCCGATGACACTGCCGCGATGGTGCACGCCATAGTCGTCGATAGTGGTTTGGGCTGTTGTGGGAGGGCTGGACAGCATCGCCGAGAAACTGATTACCGCCAGCCCTATGCATATGAGTCGTAAACGAGAGTGCTTTGTCATGGAACCAGCCTCAATTGAAATCCACACTGCCGAGGAAGATCTGGCCCTTTCGCTCACAACAGCTATAAGGTCGCCATAGCGCCCAGGCATAGTCTCCCCGTTGTGACTGTACTCGGGATTCGCTGTGGGGAAATACAGCGCAGGTATTCTTGAGTGTTGGCGTGAGTTCTTGCCACTTGCCGGTGGCCGCATCACTTTCCATCAGGGCGCCTGCCGGCCAGTAGCCATCGCGGCCATTGGCCAGCAGCGGCTGGTACACATGCACCTGACCACGGCGGGTGACGATGTCGCCCGCGCGCTGGGCAACGACGGCGGCCGCCTTGTAGTCATCGACATGGTGCAGAAAGCCGCCACGCGGATAGACATTGCCCCACAGGTTCAGGCCCGCCCGTGTGCCGATCTCGCGCCTGCCCGGTATCAGCGCCTCGGGATACAGGGATTCCGGGACGTTGTAACGCCAAGCCACGGTATCGAGGGTGCTCAGCAGATAAGGCATGAAGGCTGTGCCCGCACCGGCGCAGGAATAGCCCCATTGGCTGATGAACTGACTGAACAGAGTCGCTCCCGGATGGCCGATGACGTCGGCGTTCTTGAACTTGGCCAGGTTGTTCTCGTGCTCCTCGTTGGTGGTGCCGTCACCGCCGCCTTCGGCGCTGGCGTTGGGCTGGCTCAGTGCGCGCACCTCTACCCAGGGATTTTCCCCGGTGTTCGAATAACTGGAGACCACCGCATCAGGCACGTAATGCGCCACTTTGACCGAGGTTTCCACGGAGCAACCGGTCAAAGTGCAGAGCAGCCAGTAGCAGATGCCCCGCACCCGGTAAGCGATACAGTCGGGCGACAGTACTGAACCGGTGATGGTTGCGGTATCGAGGGCGAAGGCTGGAATGGCAATGCTCAACAGGCAAGCCGCGAGACTGGCGCGCCACTTTCGATGAGATGCTTTCATGGCTGGTCCCTCTTGTAAGCCTCAATACTGGCCAGGGCACGCGAGACATCGGCATCGCCATAAACCACATAGCGTTCATCAACCACGATGGCCGGAATCTTGGTAATGCCCAGGCTCCATGCATCGACGACGCCCTGGTAAGCGGTAGCAAGACGGGCTTGAAAGTTGTTACCACCATCATCCATCCGCTGACGGACGATGGCCGCCGCTTGCTGCGGATCGGCGGGAAGTCCGGACTCCAGTTCCGCCTCGATCTCTGCGGCGGCATCCAGGTGGATGACGCGCACGTTATCCAGTGCCTCGACGGGGTGCCATTGGTCGGTGAAGACCAGGACGTCCGCAGCCTGGACGTGAGCTGAAACCATCAGCACACAGACCACTGCGGCAAGATAGTAGCGGTGGCGAATCGCAGAATGGGTGGTGAACGAAGGCATGTCAGGGCTCCCCAGGATCAATGACTCGTGATCGTCGATCTCTTGGGGCGCGTACGCCATGAAGAATGCGCACAGAGAAGCTACCACTTTGTCGCGGCAGGAAGAAGGAGGCGTCCGAAGACGCCCCTGTGATTACAGCAAGCCCACCTCGGCGAACGAGAAAGGCACCCCTTCACCAATGATGAAATGATCCAGCACTCGAACGTCGACCAGCTCAAGGGCCGATTTCAAGCGGGTCGTGATGGCCTTGTCGGCCTGACTCGGCTCGGTCGAACCCGAGGGATGGCAATGGGCCAGGATCACCGCGGCACAGTTGTGCTCGATGGCACGTTTGACCACGGCTCGCGGATAGACGGCAGCGCCGTCGATAGTGCCTCGGAACATTTGCTCATAGGCAATGACGCAATGCTGCGCGTCGAGGAACACGACGGCAAAGACCTCCAGTGCTTCGCTGGCCAGTTTCAGCCGCAGATACTCACGTACGGCGGTAGGACTGGTCAGCGACGCACCGCGCCTGAAGAGGCGTTCTTCCAGCACACCGATGGCCTGACGGATCAGTGGGTCTTCCTGGATGCTCGCGTAGTCGACGAGCGCGCAGGTGGTGCCGTCGGAGACGGTTTCGGACAAACTCATGGGAACCTCCTGGATAGGAACGGAGGCTCCTGTCCCGTGGGGCAAGGCCCCCTGGGACAATGAAGGCCCGCAAGCGGGCCGGATTGATGGGCATCCTCCATCGCGGGTGATGGACGTTCGCGCGAGGGATGCGAAGCGAACGGGTCGATCAACGCAGTCGGAACCGCGCCGTAGCCTTGAAGATCACGACTACCTGGGCATGTCGCCGACAAGGTCGGCAGGCATCTCGGTGGTTCCGGTTCGCGCCTGCTCTCAAACCCCGTCCTCAGCAGACGTGAGCAGGTCGATGGCGGACAGCAGGGCATCGCCCTCGATTGGCCCCGCCGGTAACAGCAGATCGGTACCGGTGTGGTTGTCGACCAGGCGTAGGCTCGGCGTCGCGACCACGCCGGCGTGTGCGGCTTCGTCGGCTTGGGCGCGGATCACGGCATCGGGTCTCGTGCTGTCCAGGCACGCCTGCACAGCGGGCGTCAAACCGGGCATCTCGACATTGGCGGATACGCCCTGTCCATCACCGCGGGTGTGCTGGTATACCCAGGCGATGGCATGCCAGAAGGCGGTACGGCCGCCCACTTCACCGGCGCATTCCACCAGGCGTGCGCCCTGGGTGGCAGCGGGTTCGTGGAACGCCAGCGGCAGGTGATGCCATTGCCAGTTCGCTTCGGGGTGGCTGTCGATCCACTGCTTCAAGACCGGGAAGTACGCCTGGCAGTACGGGCATTCCAGGTCGGCGTAGGCGATCACGGTGAAGCGCGCATCGAGGCGGCCGTAAAGCCAGGGTGGTCCCGATGGCTCTGGATCACTTACCCGTGGGCTGGGACTGAATGACCAGACCAGGATGGCAACGAATACCGTCGCTACCGCCAGCACTGGCCAGAGGTAGCGCCTTGTTGCATAGGGTGAACGCCACGATTTCTCCATGCAGTCGCACCTCAGCCAAAACTATCTGGCGGCAATGGTTCGATACCGCGCGCCTGGTCGATCTTCTCCGCCACCTTGAAAGCGGCCTCCAGCTCACTGATGCCATGCTCGCGCATCAACTGGTAGCGCTCGGCTTTTTCTTCGGGCTCGGTCATCGCCATGGCCAGGTAAAGGCTCGGCGGCACGGCACGGAACAGGACTTCCATCGACTTCGACAGGATCACCCCTTCGCTGAACTTGCCAGACTCCTTGCGCGCCGACAGCATCAACGCCTTCTGGGCCGGATTGAGCTCGCGGAAGCGCGCCACCTTCTCCACCTCATCCGGGGGCATGGACAGGCAGATCCACCACTCGATCATCGACAGCATGGGCTCGGCGGCTTTGGGCAGGTCGTCCAGGTTCTGGGTCGCCAGCCAGAACCAGGCTCCCAGCTTGCGCCACATCTTGGTGATCTTGACGACATAGGGGGCGAGCAACGGGTTCTTGGTGATGATGTGGCCTTCGTCGGTGACGTTGATGATGGGCCGCCCCAGGAACTGGTCACGCTCGGCGATGTTGTTGACCGTGTTGATCAGGGAGATATAGGCGATGGAGAGTTGGGCGTTGTAGCCCTCGCGGGCAAAGGTCGCCAGATCGACGATAGTGATGTCGGCCTCGGGCCAGGGCGTGCCGGGGCGGTTGAACATCTCGCCGTCCAGGCCCTGGCAGAACATGTCCATGGCGTCGGCCATCTCCAGCAAGCGGGCGCGGCGCGTCTCGGGCAGGGCCGTGTCGGCGCTGCGCTCGCGCAGGGCGTTGCGTACGTCCTCGGTCAGCACTGTGCGCTCGTCCCTCACGCAACGGCGGGCCGCATCCAGGATGCATTGGCGGATCAGGCTGCGATCGGCGCGGGTCATCCGCGCCTCTTCCTTGTCTTCCCCACCGGTGATCATCAGTCGGGCGGTGATCTCCAACTCGCCCAGTACATCGCGTTGCTCTTCCTCCTCCGTGCCGGGCGCTGTTGCTTCCTCATCATCCGCCAGCGCATCGGCATCCAGAGTGTGCACCTCGCCGGGGGTGTCGACCAGACGCCAGGCATCGCTGAACGGTGCCAGACTCACGCCGGCACCGGGGGCCAGCTTGACCCGGTGCACCGTCAGTCCCAGGCGCTGGGCGAAGTCCCCGAACAGGCCGAAGGAGTTACCGGCCTCGACAATGAAGAGCCGTGGCCGGTAGATAGCCACCACCTGGTTGAGGATGTTGTTGAGGGTGGCGGACTTGCCGGAGCCGGTCGGGCCGAACAGGAACAGGTGGGCGTTCATCTGCCGGTCTTTTCGGTTGAGCGGATCAAAAGTGATGGTGCCGCCCCCGCGATTGAAGAAGGTGATGCCGGGATGTCCGGTGCCCTGGTTACGACCCCAGAGTGGCGAGAGGTTGGCCGCGTGCTGGGCGAACATCAACTGGGTGTACCACTGGCGACGGTCCCTGGCCGGGTCGAACACGCCGGGCAGCCAACGCAGGTAACTGTTGAGGGGGGCGACTTCATCCTCCTCGCGCACCGGCTGCAGGCCGGCGTTGAGCATGACGTTGGCGAGCTGCAACCCGCGTGCGTCCAGTTCCGCCAGATCGCGTCCGCGTAGGTAGAACGCCAGCGCGCCGCGATAGAGTTTGTGGGCGCTGCCGATCAGCGAACGGGCTTCCTGCACGTCCTGGCGGGCCTGCTCGGAGGCCAGGGTGTCGCCGACGGCCTTGCGGCCCAGGTGGTTCAGGTGGGCTTCGAGCACGTCCTGTGGTGTGGCCACCAGGGTCAGACACATCACCGTGTCCTCGGGCATCTGGTCGAACAGGGCGTTGAAGGCATCTCCACCCTTGCGGGTCTCGCCAGTGATATGGCCCGTGGCCGGCGGCGTGCGCAGGCGGTCGAGCACCATGACCCGGTGTGGCATGTCGTCGAAAACCCAGGTGCCGTTCTCCACATCGGAGCGCGGTTCGCCGAAGAACAGCCGCTGCGAGAAGTCCGTGCCGCTGGCCAGTTCGATCTCACCGGGCTCCGACGCCTGGGGATAGGCGGTCAACTGGTAGAAGCGCTCCTGGTCCGCTGCCGACGGTCCCAACAGGGTGGGATGGGGGTTGAACCAGCGCAGCAACCAGGCGTGGATGTCCGCGGCCTGAAGACGACGGGCCTTGATGCCGGCATTGGCCAGACCGCCCAGCAGCCGGTCGCAGACCGTCGCCAGGGCGTGTTCCGGGGTTTGTCCACGGCGCCGGGAAGCGCCCGGCGCACGGCGATAGATCATCATGCGCACGCGCCGGGACTGGCCGCGCCATGGCAGACGGGTCACGGTGGTGTCCTCGAACAAACCGCCGGGCTTGGCGATGGCGCGCAGGTGGTGGGCCAGAAAGCGCTGGTAACGCTCACTGAAGGCGCTGCCTTGAGCTCGTGGCAGGATATAGTCGCGCAGGGTCTTCAGGTAACTGGACCAATCGGTCTCATCCTGGGCGTAGAGCTGCACCACCCAGGGCTGCTCGTCGAGTTCATCGAAGCTGTCCTGCAGGGCGTTTTCCAGTGCATCGCGGGCCTGCAGCAGCCACTGGGGCTCTCGCCCTTCGGTACCGATGGGCGTCAGCTCGAAGAAGGCCGCGACCGATTCGCCGTCATCCAGTAGCAGGCTTTGTGAATCCGGCAGGTACTCCACCCAGGGCAGCAGATCGACGAAGGATGGCTTGACGTCGTAGAGGCGCTGCTCATCCGACTGCGTGGCGGCAGGGTGTACGGGATCACACTGGCTGCCCGGTACCGGAATGCCATGCTCGTTTAAGGTCTCCACATGGCGCTCCCAGGCATCGGGTGGCTCCGTTGAAACCGCCTCAGCGTCAGGTTGTCCCTGGCACCCATGCCATAACCGGGGCAGCGACCAGGCCATCAGTAATCCTCCACCCGCTCGCCGGGCAGGGCGTACTGCACACGCTGGTACAAGGGAAACACGGTGCTGTAGCCGGGCACCGGCACGGGGTCGGTGCCGGCCAGATGCGGGAACACGTACATGACCAGGTCTGGATTGGGCAGGCGCTTGAACTGGCTGTAGACCTCGTTCCGCGCCGTGCGGGTATAACGGGTTTGATCGACGGGCGCAGCTTGTACGTCTGCCGCGGTGAGTGGCCGGCGCAGGGACTGGCGTGCATCCAGTAGTTCACGGGCGGCGCGGCCACCGCTAGCCGCGGCACCCGCTTCACGACTCCAGATGTCGAGCATGGTTTGGCCTTCGTGGGTGAGCAGTTCTTCCTTACTCGTTGCACAACCGGCCAGGAACAGTACGGCGAGCATGAGAGCAGTGCCCTTGATACTCATTGGGCTAATCGAGATCCGAACCATGGGAGCCTCCGAGACGGTGATCGACCCGGCGCCCCTTGGCGTCGTAGTCGATGTTGAGGGGTTGCTCGATATGCACGGCCACCTGGGCACCCGGCTCAACGTAGACTGCGGCGAAGGCTTGGCCGTAGAGCTTGTTGACCCACTGCGACATTTCCTGCACACCGCCCGCCAGGATGCGGCCCATGGCCTCGTTGGCACTGATGCCGACGGTGCCAAGTGAACCGTCGCTGCCGATGTAAGATACCTGCCCGCTGTCCGAGTCGATCAGGGAAGCCGCGCCAGCACCGGCTGCCGTGATCAGCGCCTGGGTGCCCAGGAATTGCTGGGCGTTGCTGCGCCGCTCGCCGGAGACACAGGGAATGCCATGGGGATCGCTGATCCAGCCGAGGCCATCGAGGATGTTGTCATTGCTCCGATTGCTGCTGTTATTTCTGCCATCCTCTTCCGGCAGCGTTCGGATGGTGCCGTCCTGGAACACGAAGGTGATCGACCGTATCTGGCCGCGCACGCAGGACAGCGTCCAATCCCCCGACGCGGTGCCGCTGACCACGGCACCGGCCACGTCGGGAAGCTCGATGCCGTTGGCGGTGAGGTTGTCGGGGCCGATCACCACCTTGAACGGATAGGGGTCGTTCACCGTGCCGTCGATGGGGACCCGGCCGATTAGCGCCGTCATGGCGACCGAGCCCATCAGCGTGGCGTTGGAGGGCACGGTGTAGACCGCCTGTAGTGGTGAGGCACCGACCTGCCCATCCGTGGCCCGCCCCAGGGTTTCGCTGGCCGAGTCGATGGCGCCCTGGGCTGGCCCGAAAGCGTTGGGAAAGGTGAAGCCACTGCGATTGCCATTGCCCTCTGTGGGCCTGGCATCATCCGGTTCGATCCAGCGGACGCCATCGCCGAAACCCTGACCATCGCCGGGTTCGAGTCCGAGGCCGATGGGCAAATCCGCATGATCACCCTGACCTCCCAGTCCTTCGAATTGCCGTTGGATATCCTGAAGCAGGCTCTGCGCCTGCTGCCGTTCGTTCGCCACGATTTCGCGATCCTGGCGTAGTTGGGCACGCTCCGTATCCAGCGCCGTCTGGATACGCTGCTCGATGGAGCGTTCACGCTGGCGCAGACGGTCGTTCTCTGCCTGCTGAGAGCGGTTGTCCGACAGGGCTGCTTCCAGATCCTCCCGGAACTGCCGCACTTGGGCCACCAGGGTGGCCACCGTGTCGTTGGGGGTGTCCCCCTCGATGCCGAGAGCTTGCCTCTCGTCGGCGGACAATCGTGTTCCCGCCTCCTGCGGCGAGGTGCTTGGGCCGTGATCGCCGGAAAACAGTCGGATGCCGGCGAACACCAAGAGCGCGATGACCGGGAGCATCAACCACTTGAGCAGGCCGTTACTGCGCATGATCCGCTCCCTCCGCGTCGCCAGCGGCAGCGGCTGCCGGCAGGTTGAGGGTGGCATCGATGGGGCTGATGGCCGGTAGCAGCGATTCCGCCAGGCCGTGGCCGCGGGTCACCAGGTAGACCACCGTGGTGCCCTGAGACTCGCCGGCTGGCCCCAGGTCAGGATGCTGGAATGTCGCTGCCAGGAAATTTCCTTGCAGGGCTCTCGGGTCCAGGTCGAGCCACCGACTGGCGGTATTGGTCAGGCGCACTGCGGTAACCCACTGATCCTCCAGACGCCAGGCGGCCAGCGCTTTGGCATGTACCGGTAAAGTGGGCAACAACGTGTCCAGTGCCAGGTCACGGCGCAGGTTCCCGCGCGAGAGGCCGTTCACGGGCTCGACGGTACGCAGTGGTGCGTACAGGCTCTGGGCTGCATAGCGCGTGAGAACCACCGGAATCGGTGTCTCCCGCGCGGGATCGGGTGGTGTGGCGGCCGGTGCATTGGGGGCATGCGCACCCGTGCCGCCGTATCTTGTGCCGGCAGTCTCGCCCTCGACGATGCGCACGGGCTCCAAGGGTGACTCCCCGTCTCGCGCGGCAATATCGATCAGAATCAGGGTGCCGTCGTCGGCGTCCTGCAACTGCAAACGTGTGGGCTCGATGGTGTCGTGTGCCAGCAGGTAGAGGGCACCGCCAGCGCTCTGCACACGCAGGCGATCGCCAATCGAGGCGGGTACACCGACGCGCACGTTGCGGTCGATGAAGACCACGCGCTCGTGGCCGACCACCAGGGGGACGGCCAGCGGCATGCGCTCCCACTTGAGGATTTCCACTGCCTGGCTGGTGGGTATCCAGCCGAGGAACAGCGCGAGACAGGCCAGGATGAGGAACGGACGGTTGCTCGGCACATCCTTGTGCCTCACCGCTGCGCAGCTGACGCGAAAAACTTTTCCAGGAAGTTTTTTCATGGCAAGTCCTCTACGGAGTCTCCGGTGCGGGGGATGCCGGAGGCGGTTCGGCGGCGATGCGCTGTGGTGTGCCGTCATAGCAGTCCAGCGCCAGGCCGAAGGGGTTGCGTTCGGGGTCGATGTCCAGGCGTACGACCTTCAGCGGATAACGCACCAGGGCGCGCTTGACCTGCTCGGTGCCGTAATACTCATCGGCGCTAACGTCCAGGGTGACGACCCAGTCTCGGTCGGACACCACCCGGACGCGCTGGGTCGGGTCATCGCCGAAGCCCCGCCCCGGAATTTCGTAGATACCGCGTACCCGCTGACGCAGTTCGCCGGTGCGCTGCCGCTGCTCGTAATCGAGCCGGAGAAAGTGCTGACAGCCGGGCGTCAGGTAGGCAGACAGCGCATGGATGTTGCGCGCGTAGTCGTCCTCGCCGTTGGTGGGCCAGCGGTTGAGTTGCTGAAAGATGTAGAAGGCGAAGGCATAGACGGACTCTGGTGGTACGTCCCACCACTTGCGCACGCTGCCTGATCGCAGGTCTGGGGGTACATGGATAGTGAGATCACGCGGGGCATTCCACCAGCCAACGCCCAGCACCAGGGCGAGGACGAACAGTGCGCCTGCACCCAGACGCAGTGTCCTGATATGGGCCTGAAGATGGGCGACCTCGTTCTTGAAGCGGCTCATGGTGTCCCCCTTCGGGTCGCCCAGTGACCCGAACGTGTTACCAGTGAACCGCCTCCGACGTAGGGCGAGAACAGCGGATACCCGAGCGCGATGCGCCACTGCAACTGGCGATAGAGCCAGGTGTCGGGGCGACCCCGCTTCCGACGCCGCAGCGCACTTCCGCCGGCAAAGACCCCAAGCGCAACGGTGGCCACGATCATCGACGGTATCAGCGCTAGGGTGGACGTCAGCCAGGCCAGCAGCAGGCCGAGCACCAACCCGACCAGGGCCGACAGGCCCACGCAAATCCACAGCTCATCCGCCGTCAGCCCCCGGACCACCACGGGCTGGCGGTTGAGCCGATGCGGCAGGAATGTCACCGTGTCGTCCTGTTGAAGTTCGGGCGTGCTAGCCATCACGGGACGCCTTTACAAGATGCCGGTGGCTTCGGTCAGTAGCCAGATACCCACGACCAGCAGGATCGCCCCGACCGCCACGGTGAGGCCGAACTGCCCCCAGGTCTTGCGCCCGGTGTGGATCTCCGAATAGGTGCTGTAGGCGTGGTAGCAGACACCGATGAACATCGAGGCGACCACGAGCAGTGCCACCAGCAGCACGATGTCGTAGCCATAGTTGCGCAGCGTCTCCATGATGCCACTGCCGGTGCCGCGCGACGGGTCCTCCAGCGTCGGCAGCCCCTGGGCGTGAACCAGCGGCACCGCGCTTGCCGAAAGCAAGGCGGCGGCAGACTGGCGGATGCGTTGAATCAAACGGTTGCGAGCGGAGCGGGAAGCCATGGCGATGTCCTCATCGGGTCAAGACAACAGGAAAAAAGTCAGTACGACGTACATCGCGACGAACCGCACCGCGACACCGAGGAACTGACGTTGAGAGATGCGTTCTTCCGCCCAGCCCACATAGGCGGTGCGCAGGGCCCAGACACCCCAGAGCAGCAGCACGGCGAAGACGAGGCTCACGAGTACGACGGACATATCCGACGCCGAGAAACCGGCGTTGGCCTGAAAGGCGGTCGCTTGAGCGGCGTTCATGGGTCGGCCTCCTCGGAGGCCTGGCGATAGCCGCCAAGCAGCTCCACGGGGTCACGGGGCTGCGCGCGCTGGGGAGCCAGGTAGTCGCGGATGCTCTGGCGAACACGCTTGATGTCCTCGCGCAGGCGGGCGTAGTCGAAGTGGTAACGACTGTCACCCTGACGAGGCAGGCTGGCACTGTGCTCGGCCAGGCGGTCGATCATGTCGAGCTGGCGGATCAGCGCCGCCAGTTGGGCATGCTCGGTGGCACCGTCCCCAGCCAGTACGGGCTCGATAGTCAGGGCAGAGACGGCCAGCAGCACGGCGATAGCGCGGTGCCATAGGATGTTGCGGCTGCTGTGGTGTGCCATCGTGCCATTCCTCGTGGAGCGAATGGCATGATGCTGGGGTATGGGTTCGGATTGCGCCGCAAAGAATAGGAACGAGGGGGTTACCGGATTCCTGATCCACTTTAGGAGACAGGTTTCACCGGGTTGCTGATGCTATCGGCGCGGCCCTTAGCCTGGTACCGGGCGTTGCCCTGCTGAGGTGTAGTCGCCGGCATCTGCACAGCGCGCTCAACCTACCCCTGCTGAGTTTCGTTCGGGCTGAGCGCATGCCACTGTGGCCAAGCCTCGCGTGTCACCTGCCAGGAAGAATGCAGATAGAGCAATGCCAGGCCCACACCGACGATCACGTCCGGCCACAGCGTGCCGGTCAGCATCACCAGCGCGGCCGCACACAGTACGCTCAGATTGGCAATCACGTCGTTGCGCGAACATATCCAGGTCGAGCTCATGTTGACGTCGTCGCTGCGGTGACGATACAGCAGCCCCAGACAGGCGAGATTGGCTGCCAGCGCGATCAGCCCAAACAGCGCCATCCAATCGCCTTCGGGCACGGTGCCGAGCAGGCTCTTACGAATGGCCTCGCCAATGATCAAGACGCTGAACAACATCAAAAAGCCGCTCTTGAACAGGGCCGCGCCAGCGCGGGCACGCAGGCCTCGGTGCAACACGTACAGCGAGACAATGTAGACCAAGGCATCACCAAGCATGTCCAGCGAGTCTCCCAACAGTGCGGTCGAACCTACAACCCAGCCGGCGGTAAACTCCACCACGAACATAGCGGCGTTAATGGCGAGCACAATATAGAGCACCCTGCCTTGTTTGGCGCGAAGTTGAGCCAGTTCGTTGGATTTGTTGTCACAGCAGCTATCCATGATCAGTCCTCCACTTAGACGGCTGGTTCTAGTAGGCTAATGGTTATAGTTGCTATAAGGTCAAGAACCGTGAGCAGAGTAATTTTCACAGTGGGCCGGTTGGCTCACGCCACGGGCACAAAGCCGGTAACAATTCGTTATTACGAGAAAATTGGCCTACTACCTTCCGTTTCGCGTAATTCTTCCGGCTATCGGCAGTACTCGGTAGAGGATCGTGATCGTCTGTTGTTCATTCGCCGGTGCCGTGGTTTGGGATTCAGCCTCGATGATATTCGCGAGCTGCTTGGGCTAGCCGATCACCATCGGGCCTCGTGTGCCCCGGTGGATGCCAAGGTCGCGGAGCAGTTAAAGCAGGTCAGGGTGCGCATCCGCGACCTACAGGGCCTGGAGCAGGAACTCCAGCGCCTGTTGTCCTGCTGTCAGGGTGGCGTGATCAAGGAATGCCGGATCATCGAATCACTGAGCCAACATCGCCGAATGAAGACCGCCAGTGTTGTTGACCAGTCTGGACCGAGGGGTAGTAGTTAGAAATAACGCTCACCAGTCGGCGCTTCACGGCAACAGATCAACACCAAACCGGCGCACAAGTAACGCGAATGCCAAAAAACCGCCGAGGGTAATCATTGAGCTGACAAAGAGCGCCGGCCAAAAACCGAAGCGTGACAACAAGGCAGGAAAAACCAGGAACATAGGCAGCGTCGGCAAGACATACCAGAAGGTATACCACGCGTGGTTTGCGAGTTTCCCCTGTGGCTGGTTTTCGAGATGTAACCAGATCAATGCGAGGATGGTAACAAGGGGTAATGCCGCTACCAATGCGCCAAGTTTATCGCTGCGTTTGGCAACCTCGGAAACAGCAACCACTACGGCTGCGGTAATCAGGTATTTGGTCAAAATCCAACTCATACTCTCACCGTGGCGCAGATTTGTTAAATACTATCCCGACAGGACTCATTTTCGAGTTCGATCTCGATGGTTGTATGAGCCAGGCGGAAGGGTTCGAGTGCCGTGGCCACGGCTTCCTTTATGGCGACATAGCCATCGGCATCGACCTTGTTCTGTAAGATCACATGGGCGGTAAGAACGTGGTGTTCTCCATCGAGAGACCACAGGTGCTGGTGGTGCACATCGCTGACACCGTCGACGCTGAGCAGTGTGCGCAGAATCCGATCATGCACACCCTGGTCTGGAACGGCCTGCAGGAACAGCCTGCCGGTGGCCCACAAATTGCGGATGACGTTGATCAGGATGAACAGGGTAAAGCCTACCGACAGCAGCGGATCGAGTATGGGCCAGTCAGCGAACTGCAACACCACGGAAACAATCAGCACTGAGGCCCATCCCAACACATCTTCCAGCAGGTGCCAGTTCAGCACCTTCTCGTTCAGCGTTGTGCCTTTGCTGATACGATAAGCGGCGATGCCGTTGACGGTCATGCCGAGCACCGCGAGAGCCATCATACCTTCCGTATGGGGCATCACCGGATCGACAAGCCGTGGGATGGCTTCACTCAATACCCACAATGATCCCGCGATCAGCACAACGCTGTTGATAAAGGCGCTAAACAGTGTCAGGCGGCGGTAGCCGTAGGTGAACTCACCGTCGGCAGATTTGAGCCCCCAGCGAGCCAGCAGCCAGGCACTGCCCAGAGACAAACTGTCACCCAGGTCGTGTACTGCATCGGCGATGATGGCGGTACTGTTGGTCAGTACGCCGCCGATGAATTCGACCACCGTGAACGTCAGGTTGAGAAAAAACACCAACCCGATGCGGCGAGATGCTGTATCAGGATAATGGCTGTGCACGTTCATTGTGTGTCTCGCTAACGAAGAATGTGTATGCCGCTTCTTAAAATTCGCCGCACCCGACCAATCCGGGCCGGGTACGGTCTGGCTTCATTGGCGGGCTATGCTGGCGCCTTTCTGCCGTGCACCAGCGAATACAGTACCGGCAACACGAATAGCGTCAACAGGGTGGATGAAATGATCCCACCAATGACTACCGTGGCCAGCGGTCGCTGCACTTCGGCGCCGGTGCCGGTGTTGAGGGCCATGGGCACGAAGCCGAGACTGGCCACCAATGCAGTCATCAATACCGGGCGCAGACGAACCAGTGCGCCCTCGACAATGGCGGTCATCAGGTCACCCTTCTCGTGCCACAGATCGCGGATAAAGGCGATCATTACCAGGCCGTTGAGCACCGCCACGCCGGACAGGGCGATAAAGCCCACCCCCGCCGAGATGGATAGTGGCATGTCCCGCAGCCACAGGGACAGCACCCCGCCAGTGAGGGCCAACGGCACTCCCGTGAAAATGATCAGCGCGTCCTTGAAGGTACCGAAGGCCATTACCAGCAGTGCCAGAATTAACGCCAGGGTCACCGGTACCACGATGGCCAGCCGCTGGCTGGCGGATTGCAGTTGTTCGAAGGTGCCGCCGTAATCCAGCCAATAACCGTCAGGCAAATCCACCTCGCTGGCGATGCGTTGGCGGGCCTCATCCACAAAACCGCCGAGGTCGCGGTCGCGCACGTTGGCGGTGACCACCACCCGGCGCTTGCCGTTTTCCCGGCTGATCTGGTTGGGTGCGGGCGCCAACTCCAGATCGGCGACCTCCGATAACGGCACATAACCCTCGCCCGGCAAGGGAACGGGCAGATCCGCAAGACTATCCACATCCCGGCGGATAATCTCGGGCAGACGCACCACCAACCGGAAGCGACGATCACCTTCGTAGATCAGGCCGGCGTTTTGCCCGCCCACGCCTGCGGCTACCAGGCTCTGCAGATTGTCCACGGTCAACCCGTAGCGGGATAAGGCCATGCGCTTGGGGTGCACCGACAGCATGGGTAGCCCGGTGACCTGCTCAACCCGGGCGTCCGCTGCACCATCGATGGATTCAACGACCTCAAGAACCTCGTTGGCCGATGTCAGCAACTGATCCAGATCATCGCCAAACACCTTGATGCCCAGGTCGGCCCGCACCCCTGAGATCAGCTCGTTGAAGCGCATTTCGATGGGTTGGGTAAATTCGTATTTGTTACCGGGCAACTCGGTGACAGCGGCCTCCATGTCCGCCAGCAGCTCCTCCTTGGTCTTGTTCGGGTCCGGCCACTGATCCCGGGGTTTGAGGATGACGAAATTGTCCGCCACACTGGGAGGCATGGGATCGGTGGCCACCTCCGGCGTGCCGATCTTGGCGAAGACCTTGTCGACTTCGGGAAATGCCTTCAGGCGATCCTCCAGTTGTTCCTGCATGTCGATGGACTGCTCCAGCCCGGTACCCGGAATGCGCAGTGCGTGGAGCGCGATATCCCCTTCATCCAGTTGCGGAATAAACTCGGACCCGAGCGTGGTTGCCAGCCAGATGCAGATGGCCAGCAACGCAGTAGCACCGCCCAGCACCAGCCAGCGAAACCGCATGGCGAGCCGCAGCGCGGGCCTGTAGAGGGATTTGGCACCGCCAATGATCGGACTTTCCTTCTCGCTGACTTTGCCGCCCATGAAGACGGCCACGGCAGCGGGCACTACGGTCAGGGACAGCACCATCGCCGACAACAGGGCCATCACCACGGTGGCGGCCATGGGGTGGAACATCTTGCCCTCGACGCCGGTCAGGGAAAAGATCGGCAGGTAGACGACGGTAATGATGGCGACGCCGAACAGGCTGGGCCGGATCACCTCGTTGGTGGCTTCATACACCAGTTGCAACCGCTCCCTGAGCCCCAGTTGACCTTCCCTTTGGGCATGGGAGAGCCGCCGCACGCAATTCTCCACGATGATTACCGCGCCGTCGACAATCAGGCCGAAGTCCAGCGCCCCCAGGCTCATCAGGTTGGCGGACACCCCCGACTGCACCATACCGGTGATGGTAGCCAGCATGGACAGAGGGATCACCGCCGCCGTGATCAGGGCGGCGCGCAGGTTGCCCAGTAACAGGAACAGCACCACGATCACCAGCAGCGCGCCTTCCAGCAGGTTTTTTTCCACTGTGGCGATGGCCTTGTCCACCAGGCTGGTGCGATCGTACACCGTCTCTACCTTCACGCCCTCCGGCAATGAAGGCTGGATGGCCTCAAGCTTGTCCGCTATCGCCTGGGCGACGGCACGAGAGTTCTCACCCACCAGCATCATGGCGGTGCCGAGTACCGTTTCCGCACCGTCGCGGGTGGCGGCCCCGGTGCGCAGTTCCTTGCCAATCGCCACCTCGGCAACGTCGCTGACTGTCACCGGCGCGCCGTCGCGGTTGGCGATCACCACTTGCTCGATCTCGGCGATGGTGGCCAATTGGCCTGGCGAGCGCACCAGCAATTGCTGGCCGTTGCGCTCGATATAGCCGGCGCCGCGATTGGCATTGTTGGCTTCCAGGGCACTGGTCAACGCCTCCAGGCTCACCCCGAACTGCAGCAGCTTTTGTGGCGAGGGGGTGACATGGTATTGCTTGTCGTAACCGCCGATGGTGTTGATCTCGATCACCCCGGGTACCTGGGCCAACTGGGGCTTGATGATCCAATCCTGGATCTCCCGCAGGCCGGTTGCATCGAGGGGATTGCCATCAGGAGTGGAGGCTCCGGGCAGGGCCTCCACCGTATACATGAAAATTTCGCCGAGGCCGGTGGCGATGGGACCCATCTCCGGCTCCAGCCCCGGTGGCAGCACACTTTTGATAGCGCCCAGGCGTTCGTCGATCAGGTTGCGGGCGAAGTAGATGTCGGTGCCTTCTTCGAACACCACGGTGACCTGGGACAGGCCGTAGCGGGAGATGGAACGGGTGTAGGACAAATTGGGCAGGCCGTACAGCGCCGTTTCCACCGGGAAGGTGATGCGCTGCTCCGCCTCCAGGGGGGAGTAACCCGGTGCCTCCGTATTGATCTGCACCTGGACGTTGGTGATATCCGGTACTGCGTCGATGGGCAGGCGCTGGAAGCTCCACACGCCGACACCGATCAGTACGAGGATCAGGGATAACATGAGATAGCGCCGCTCCACCGAGAGGCGCAAGATTGCATTGATCATAGTGGCCTCCTGTCAGTGGTCGTGGGATGCGCCGGATTTTTCGATATCCGCCTTGATGAGGTAGCTGTTTTCCACCACATAGCGGTCACCGGGCTGAAGTCCGGACAGCACTTCGGTCATCTCGCCATCGCTGCGGCCCAGCTCAAGCGGGCGGATTTCATAGTTATCGCCCACCTGGATGAAGACCACCGTCCAGTCACGAAACGACTGCAGGGCACGGTTATCCACCGTCAGGGGTACTTCGACGGTTTCCACCACCAGATCCCCGGCCACCAGCAATCCCGGCGTCAGCAGGCCGTCAGTGTTGTCCACCTCGACCCTAGCCAAGGTGTAGGGTGTGTTGCTGCCTGCCGGCAGCAGGTGACGGACGGTGCCCTGCCGGTCGATACCCTCAGCCGTCACCCTGACGGTCTGGCCGATGGCGACTTCATTGCGCTGGCCGGGGAATACCCGCAGTTCCGCCCACAAGGTGCTCAGGTCGGTGATGGCGAACAGGGGGTCCTCCCCGGCCACCTCCCCGCTGCTGATGTGACGAGCCGTCACCGCGCCGTCAATGGGCGCCCGCACCGCGTAGTTTTGCAGGCTCTCGTTGGATTCCACCTCGGCCAGGACATCGCCGCGGCTGACCCGGTCCCCCAGGTTCGCCGTCACTCGGGTGACCATGCCGGGGAAGCGGGCGCGCACCCGTGCCGTCTGTTGTGGCGCCAGGGTCAGGCTACCGTAGGTCGTCAGCTTGCGTTCGATGGTGCCTGGTCCGGCCTCGGTGGTGGCGATACCTGCCCGTTGAGCGATCTCTGGTGCGATGGTGGTTCGCCCCTCGTGGGATTCCCAACGCCATTGGTAGTCCTTGCCGTCCAGGGTCAGGGCGACTTCCACATCGAAGGAGTGAGGTTCGGTCACCACGCCATCCCCCAGCCAATAGTCTCCCTGGTAGGCAAAATTGAAGTGGTCCTCTTGCCCGCCCAGGCGGGTGAGGTTTACGCCCAGATCCATGTCGCCGGTTATGGGACGACCGTCCCGGGTGATCCAGGCGCGGTATTCCGGCGGTACCCCTTGCTCGAAGATTTGCAGTTCGACGGCAACGTCGTCCCGCTGAAGTAACGTGCCACCGTGAGGTCCTCGGGCTTCGGCCTGTGATTGGTCCGGTTGCTGCTCGGCAGCCTGGAGCGGGTTGATGGCAAGCCAGGTGGCCGCCAGTAACCAAAAGAGTCGTGTTTTCGTTCTCATGTCTGAATCCTGAATTCTTGGTTTAGCGCTCGCTGGCGCCTTGAACGGCGGCCAGGGGCTGCGCCGTGAGTTGTTCGAGCAGGGCCTGATTGAGCAGCGCCGTGGCGGCGGCATCGACCAGCGCCTGTCTGGCGGAGAGCAGTTCCTGCTGGGCGGAGATCCACTCCACATAGGTGTAACGGCCACGTTCATAGGCATCGCGCGTCAGCTCAAGCGCCTCGGTCAAATCCGGCACCACCCCTTCGCGGATCTGCTGCACAGCGGCAACGGCCTGTTGCCTTCTGTGCCAGGCATCGAAGAGCCGTGCCCTGAGACGAAGGAGGGTGTCTTCGCGGCGATACTGGATCTCATTGCGGGCCGCCTGCGCCGCCTGCACTTCACCGCGATTGCGGCGCCCGCTGAACAGCGGCATGGAGACCCCGGCGGTCAGGGCTGTGTCACCTGTTTCCTCGAACCGGCGTATGCCCAACTGCCAACGGATATCCCCTTCGGACTGGCTGCGCGCGAGTTGCACCTCGGCGTCGCGCAGGCGCTCTTCGCTGGCGAAGACCTGGATGGCCGGGCTGTCACTGACCCGCTGATAGAGCGCCTCAAAGCTGTCGGCGGTGCTGAACTGGAAAAGATCGCCCTCCAGGGTCTGGAAGTCCGGTGTGGTCTCGCCCCACAGCGAGGCCAATGCCATTTTGCGGCTCTCCAATTCGGCTTCCAGGCGGGCCTGCGCGACGCGGCTTTGCCTCAGCGCGGCTCTTGCCCGCAGGACTTCGGATCGGGGCGTGGCGCCACGCTCGGCGCGCCCGGCGACGATCTCGTGGGTGCTTTCGGCCAGTGTCACGGCCTCCGCCGCCAGCGAGAGCTTCTCCTGCAGGGCCAGGGTGGTGATGAAACGTTGCGTGACCTGGCCCAGCAGATCCAGGGTTTCGGCGCGACGCTCGGCTTCCACCAGCCCATAGCGGGTGTCAACCAGATCGACCCGGGCCTGGCGCTTGCCGCCCAGCTCCAGCACCGAGGACAGCGCCAGGGTGTATTCGGCGCTGTCGACCCCCTGTAGATCGCCGCTGCCGAGGGCGTTTTCCACTTCCAGTCCCGCCGTGAGGGCGGGGTTCTGATCCGCCGTCAGGCGGCGACCGTCAAGGCCATCCAGGCGGAGATCGAAAACCTGGAGACGGGGGTTTTGCGCCAGTGTCGACGACAGTGCGTCGGACAGGGTCAGCGCGTTTTCTCCGGCATGGGCGGCCGGGAGGATGCTCACCGTGAATGCCAGCAGGCAAGCGACGGCGACGGACAAACGGTACGGCACACAGCGCCGCCCGGTTTCCACGGGGGTTTTGACAAGCATGCAAATGCTCCTGCGAAAATCTGGATAGGAGTGGGTTCCCGCGCGAAGCGGGTGTTCGCAGGATCAGCTAATGGGAGGGCGGAATGGGGTGGTTTGAGCCCCGGTGGTGAAATTCGCCTCGTAGCCGAAGCGAGTGATATTTGCGGTTATGCCAAACACATCGGCCAAACCACCCATCAGTACCTGATGAAAGCAGTTGTGGTTGTGGTGGCAATGGTCGGAGGCATGCTCCTGACTATCGGGAGACGGCTTTGTTGCTGAATCGTCGTTATCGGAATCGGCAAGCGGATGTGAATGTTCGAGATGATCGGTATCGCCATGGTAGAGCTGCCCTTCATTGACAATAGACGCCATTGACTGCAATGCAATCACCAGCGTAATTATCAATATGAAACCGCGTTTAACCATAGAAAACCGCCCCAAAGACTGGGGGAAGGGTAACATGGTTGTGATTTATATGGAACACCGAGCCTTGACTAATATGGATTAGTCTGATGGTCGATTGCTGTTAGTCGGGCGCAGACCGACGGCCTGTGACTCAGTCGGCCCTTGGATCAGGCGCGGAAGCCAGCGCAGATAGGCGACCATACCGAACAATTCCACCAAGGATTGGAAAACGATGACGACCACCGCGGCACGCCAGACCTCCGGTAGAGACAGGGCCAGCGGCAGCATTACAAAGGAGTTGCGGGTACCGAAACTGAAAGCCAGGGTACGCCCAGCAGCGGGCTTGAACCCGCAAAGCTGCTGTAGCCCCTTACCGATCAACGCGGCGGCTACCAGATAGAACACAAAGACGAACAGCACCGGTGGCAGCAACACGGCGTTGTCGGTTACCAATCTGACCTGTGAGCCGGCGATCAAAAATATCACCAAAGCCAGAACCGGCACGGGCACCCAGCCCAGCCAGCTTCTCATTGTCTGTAGCAGCGGGTGTGTTTCGGTCAAGCGTTCTGTCCACCAGGCGAGCAGCAGCGGTATGACAATCAAGCCGAAAAAAGCCGGTAGCAGGTGGCTACCAAGGGTCAATTCGATGGCAACATCACCCATGAACAGCCAGATGTACGCCGGCAGCAGAATGAGCTGGGCGATCAGTAACACGGGGGCCGCCGCGATGGCTCGGGTGCCATCACCGCCGCCGAGATGGGTGAAGCTGATAAACCAATCCGTGCAGGGCACCAGCAACACCAGCAGTACCCCCAGGCGGATGGCGGGTTCGTCCGGCAGGAATGGAAGCAGGGCGCCCACGACCAGGGGCATCAGGATAAAATTGCCCGTCAGCAGGGCGGCCAGAAAGCGCCGGTCGCGGAACGCCATACCGAGGTGTACCAGGGGCACCTGGATGAAGGTGGCATAGAGCAACACACCCAGGGCCGGCCACAGCAGTTGCTCCCAGGAACCAGTCTGTCCGGGCGCGATTCGGCCGATCGCCATGCCGGATAGAACGGCGGCCAGATAAAGCCAGGCCTGATGTTTTTCCAGTTTTTCACGCATCTCATGCGGTCCTGTATGTCATGTTCTGCACCAGCGTTTCGTGAAGACTGATGTTACCATTCGACATAGCGCAGACCTGAGATTTAAAGCGCAGACCTGAGATTTAACCTGCTTCGGGTGTTCTGTTCCTATGCCCAGGAATATTTCCTACAAATACTTTTTGAAGCTGCCGGCCGCAATATCCACCACCACCCCCAGCAGCACGGCACTGGGCAACAGAACCAGTATTGGGCTCACACTGATCGGCAGCGTCAGATAGGTCACCCAGGGCAACACCAGCAGCGGCATCACAGCCGCCTTTGCTCGGTGGTAGACGAAGCCAGACTCACGCCCCGCACCGAACCGACGGATGTCCCGGCGTACGAGCCCGTCGACCAGTCCCACGAAGGCGGCCATGCAGAACAGCGGCAGCATGAGGCACAACACCAGCAAGCGTACCAGGAAGACCAGCAACATATAGGCCGCGGCGATCAGGTAGCTTTCCAGGTGGACATAGGCCACGCCCAGGTAATAGCGGAAGTCCCGGGTTGGGTTGCCGCTCCCTGCGCGGGCCTGTGTAGCAGCATCCTGCATCCAATCCATCAGTCCTGTTTTGGCGAATATCCACTCACAACCGCCATCGACCAACCGGTGGGCCGTGCGCCCTGGCTCCTGTACCACCACGCTGCGCGTGAAGTGTGTCGAAAGCTGATCGAGCTCGTAATGCACCATGGCTTGGGCGTGATGCCACCCCTGTTCCGGCCAGAACAGGTGCATACCGATCCATTCCACCAGGATGCAGAGCAGCAAGGACCCGCAGAGTACGCCGAAGAAGCGAAACGGCAGTGTGACCACCGAGCCGACGACGTTGCGCTGCCGCGTCTGTTGCCGCTGCGCGGTGGCTGCCGGATCGCTCATGATGTCCCGGCCCCGTCGGTCTCGGCGGTGGTCATCTGTTTGAAGTCATCCAGCAGGTCGTCCGGCAGGCTTTCGTTCTGTAAGGCTGCCCTACCCTGGTTTTCCCACCACTCCCCAGCGTCGAGGTAGTGCTGGCGCATATAGCCGGCCAGCACCTGCAGATCCTTCGGCATGGCCTCGTCGGAGTTGGATGCTGGCAATGGCATGCGGATCTTCCACAGGTTGCCGCCTTCAAGCAGCGCGAAGGCCTGGCCCTTGGGGAGATTCACTACGTGGGCTGGTTCGATCAACGGCACGCTGGTGGTAGTGATGCGATCCTGGGTATTGGAGGTAAAGGCCGTATGCCCCTGCGGATCGGAGGTATCCGTTGCCCCACTAACAATGGATGTGGTGTAGACCTCGACCTTGGGCAACTGGCGGGTCAGCAGTTCGGCGGTGGCCGTTTCACGTACCCGTAGCATGAACAGGTTGTTGAAGTTGCCCACCACCTGCCCTGCCTTGGCCCGGTTGCCGATACGGGCCTCGATGTCGCTCAGGGTCTGGGTATAGGCCGTTACCTGAATCCCGGCACCACCACCCTTGTTGACCAAGGGGATGAACTCTTCGCCCATCAGTTCGTTGAACTCATCGGCATGGACATTGATGGGGATTTTCACATGTGCGCTGGTCGAGGCACTGGGCAGGCCGTCGTCGATGCCGAACTTGTAGAGGTGCCCGGCCACTGATACCAGGTCGGAGAACATCGAGTTGCCCACCGCTGCAGCGACCTCGGCATCCGACAGGGCATCCAGCCCCACGTAGACCACGGCCCGCTTGCGGATGATCTGCATCCAGTCGACGATCGGCCGCGGATCACGCAGGTCGGCATAGTCCGGGGCCAGCAGTTGGGCGATCTTGCCGGTAGTCAGTTTCTCCAGCAGCGGCAGCAGTGACGCGACGATCTTGTCGAAATACGTTCGGTCGTAGCGTACCGCCGAACGCAGCCCGTCGAGCACCGGGTCGTAGACCCGCACCTGGGACAGGTATTGCTCGATGGCGACCACTCGCTTTTCCCGTCCAACCATGTGACGGGGAATGTTCTTGTCGTTCAGCTTGCCTTCGAGCTGCACAATGACTTCCCAGGCTTTGGGTTCGGACTTGGCGAAGAAGTGCTGGGCGTACTCGATGAACAGGGCGTCGATGTTGGTGACGTGGCGCTGGATCAGCAGGTAGTCGGGGCGCCGTCCCAGCTCCACCAGGGCGCGGGCGATGATGTTGACGAAGCGCCAGGCAAATTCCCGAAAGGCCGCGCTGTTGCCCTCGCCGGAGAGCTGGCCGGCGATGCGCGTGGCCACCTCCGAGATGCGCCCGAAGCGCCCCACCGCATTGTAGCGCGCGGAAATGTCAGGCCAGCCGAGATGGAACACGTAGAACTCGCCGTCACGCCCAGCACGCTTGGCTTCCACGTACATGCGCTTGAGCAGGTCGGCATCGCCCTTGGGGTCGAACACGATTACGACCTCGTGCTCGCCGTTGACCTTGCGGCGGATATCCTGGGTGATGCACAGCTCGGCCAGCCGGGTCTTGCCAACCCGTGTAGTGCCGAGCACCAGGGTATGGCCGACTCGCTCGCCCAGTGGCAGGGACACGTCCGTCTCCTGGGGCTCGATGCCGTGCAGGCGCGGCAGCCCGCCCACCGGGGGCAGTGGACGAACCGGATTCAGGGGGTGATCCCATGCGGTCACTCGGGCAAGGCTGGAAAGTGGGAATGGCGTAAATTCCAGCCGCTGCTCCAACTGGCGGACAAACCGGTAGATCGGCGTCGGTTCGACATAGCAGCGAAACTCGGGGCGGTAGGTCTGCATCAGCCGATGCGTATGGCGCTGATCCCAGCGAAATCCCCTGCCGACGAACAGCCGTTGCTGGCTCACCGGTACGTTCCGGCTGGCCATCACATAACGGGGGGTGCGGCGGATGTTGCGTCGGTAACGCAGAATCACCCGGGCGTCCCGGTAGCGAATGGCGGCAAAGGTCAAAAAGCCCAAGGCCGCTCCCAGCCCCAACAAGGGACTTAGGGCCAGTGACCAGGGGGCGAAGAGGCAGAGTGCAGCGGCACCGATACTGACCGCGACGCTGTACAGCTCGACGGCAGGTCGCAGCATGACCTCCACGGCATGGGGCTGGGCCATGTCACTGCTCGATGCCCGTGGCCGTGACCAGCACCGGATAATGGTTGAGGCCAAGGCGGCGAGCCAGCTCATCGGCGGAGACCGGCGACAGGCTCAAACCCGGCACCAGAGGTCGCAGGTTGGCCAGGTCTTCTGCTGTTTCAACGTTGACCACCAGACCTGCGGCGCCCAATGCCTGCAAGTTGTCTGCTCGACGGCGCAACCACGCCTGGGAGTACTCGTCGTCGCCCACCAGGAATAGGGGGCGGAGTCCCGGTGCCTGAATCGATCGTCGTTCCACCCTGCCCGGCGAAAGTAACGCTGACTTTGCCGGCAGCATATCCGCCTCGCTGAAGGGCTGGGTTGGAGCCACAGGTTCCTCATCACGCATTGGTGGACGGACGGGAGCGTCCATCGGTGGTAAATCCAATGCCTGGTAGTACAGCAGCGCGGAAACGCCGCCCCGGTCTTCAACGACGATGAGCTGGGTGTCATCGGCGGAGGCCATAAGGCTCGCCATCCCCAGCAGCCAGCACAATGCTTGCAAGCGACGTTTCAAGGTGATCACCTCCTCGGGTTGGTCAGGGATGCCGGGGCACCGTGAACGCGCGACAGGTGCTGACGAACAACGCGGCGGTAGCGCGCGGCCGGAACGCCACCAGCCGGACGGTGATAGCGACCAATGGCCGGCAGCCAGTCTTCTCCCGATCTGTATTGTTCACGCAGGATGGTGGCGGCGATGGTGAGATTTCGATACGGATCGAGGAGATCGCAGGGGTGCTCCACGCGATGACCGTGATAGCCGACGTTGATCTGTCCAAGCCCCACGTCAATGCGCCTATCTGGCCCTGCCTTGAGGGCGCTTCGCAGTTCGGAGCAGGCAGCCTCTTGGGTCGCGAACCGTCGCGATTGGCCAGCGACATTCAGCGTCCACGGCCAGGAAATCCGCTTGCCGCGCAAGTGGGTACCGCTTTCCTGCAGGGAGATGGCATACAACACGGCGGAAGGCACGCCGGCTTCATGGGCGGCCAGTTGGTAGGCCGGCGGCGGAATCTCCCGTGTCTCCGCCATGGCAGACGATAGAGCGAGCCCGCCAAGGCAAACGGCCACCAGATGACGAATGTTCACAGACGCCGCCATTGCCCGTTGACCTCGCGCACCACAGCGGGCAGATCACCCTGCACACCGATCGACAGCCAGCGCCCCGCATCGTGGTTCAGGGTGATGACGCGCTCCCGTACTTTGTCCGGGTCTATCCCCATCCGCGCGGCCCACTGCCGGATGCGTGCATCCTCTTGGCGGCTGCCGACCATATAGAGATCGAACGCAGCGTCTTCGGTCAGCAACTGCTGGACTTGCTGCTCGCAGGCCGGGCACCCTTCTTTGACGAAAACCGCCAGCCGTACCGACGGGCTGGCACCGGTGCTGACACTGCCCGTGTCAGTCAAGTCAACAGGTTGGAGTGTGGGGTACAGCCGTTGCCAGGCTGCGTCATAGGCCCGCTGATAGGCCAGCGTTTTCTCGACGCGGCGAGCTTCGGCCTGCACCTGTAGCTCTGCATAGCGGCGGCGTTCCTCGGCGGTGCGGGCTTCGATACCCAGGGCGGTGAGCGGATCGAGATTGGGTGAGTAGATACCCAGCGGCCCTTGCATCAATTGCTGATACCGCGCCCACTCATCGGCTTGTAGCCCCCAGTCCCTGGCCAGGCGTTCATCAAGAGCCGCGTCGCTGGCAGTGCGCTCCTGGCTTTGCACCACCCGCGAATCAGTGCTGGGAGCGCTCTGGGCAAGCGCAAAGGCGGGAGTCAGGGAAATAGTCAGTGCCACCAGAACGGGAGTCATATTGGGCTTCACGGTGGCCTCCTATGGCACGATCAATGGCCGCGCCTGGCCATCGACACGAAATACGGCGGTGTTGCCGTTGATCGCTTCAAGCAGCCATCCGCCCACGGTTTCGCCGGGGCGAACTACCCTGGTTTCGGCCAGCGATTGAGGAGCGGTGGGCGCGATGGACAGAAAGCGCTCCCCGCCACGCAGCTCGATACTCAGCACCTGAAACGGAGGTTCAGTGACGATGGGCTTAGCTGGGGCCGGGCGTTGTACCGGTGGCGCAGCGGGAGGCGGCGTTCGGCGAGCTTCCTGCAGGCGCACCTCGAACTGATCCAGGCGGCTTTCCAGCGGTGCTATGTCGGCGTGGGTGGAAACCGCCTGTTCCATGTCGGCGAGCCGGGCTTCCATGGCCTGGCGGATCACATCGAGGTTGGCAAGGGTGACCGGCTCGGGTTGATCCAGTGCGCCTTCCACCTGCTGGGCCAACTTGCTCAATCGGTGATCCAGCAGCGTGAGCCTGGGCTCCAGCTTGTTCGACTGCATGTCGTCGGTCAACCGGGACAGGGCCACATGATCAATGACGACGGCGGCACTGATGAACAGCAGCCAGGCAATCGCGGCAGCCTTTAGCAGCCGTCCACGATTGGAATGCATGCCGGATTGAAATGTCATGGCAGTGCCTCCAGGATCGGCGTGAAGCACACCTGCCGTGCTCGGTCGCCGACCTGCAGTTCCCAGGCTGGCCCGGCCAGGGTCAGCAATGCGTCATGGAGGAACATCGGTCCAAGCTGCAGATGGGCTGCCGGCAGAGGCAGCTCGTAGAGCGCGGCCACTTCGGGGTCGTCATCACACAAAGAGTACCCAGAGCGTTGCAGCACATAGCGCAGGCCATCTCCTACTGTCGCATGCAGCGTTGCCGGAACGGATACATCGACCACCTGCAGCAGGAGGTTGTGCTGGGCCGCCTGGGGTGTCAGCTCGACCAGCGTATACCGACCGTAGCGGGCAACCGGTACCCAGTCGCTTGGTACTGGGGGGATCTCAGTTTCGACCTCTGGGTCCACCGGGGAAGATGAAACGGTTGACGTGGCGCATCCCGTGCTCAGGATGACGGGGACCAAAAGACCTGCCATGAAGGCTAGGCGCCTGATTGAGCTATGAAAGCGAATGGCTGGCATACGATGGTTCCCCGGCGTTGTGTGCTGTCAGCATCACAGGAGAAGGCCGCCGTATTCAGCGGAAAATGGGAACTGTCGGCCCACCGGATTTCAGAACCCATGGCAGAGAAACCGGGCCTTCTGTTCCGGGATGCCGGTAAGCAACCTCAGAAATAGCAATTAATTCGCGATAAACAACGTTTAATGATATATTGCGCGAAATAAATGCGCCAAACTATTGCGAGAGTCCTATGACTGCCCATAGCCCTTTGGCTGCCGTCATCGATGCGGCTGAACGTGCCGGTAAGCTGAACCTGCGCATGCAGGACATCCGCGCGGCATTGCCCGATACCAGCCTGACTGCGTTGCAGCAGGCACTCTATCGGCAGCAGCGGCGTGGCCGGCTCGTCCGCCTGTCCCGCGGCTCGGATCACTGGCTCATCGTGCCCCTGCAGCACGCCGCCGCCGGCGCCCCACCGCCGGAAGCCTGGCTGGATCTTTACATGAGCAAGACGCTGGGCGTTCCCTATTACGTCACGCTGCTGAGTGCCGCCGAAACCTATGGAGCATCGCCCTACGCGGTGATGGTGACGCAGGTGATGGTGCCCGAACGTCGGCGTCCAATCACGGTCGGCCGCCACGAGGTAGTGTTTCACACCCGCGCGCGTATCGAGGACATGCCGACACGCTGGCACGAGACTCCAGACGGGCGCTTCAAGGTCGGCACACCGGAACTGACTGCGCTGGAACTGGTAGAGCGAGTGGCCTTGGTCGGTGGCATGGCCCGTGTTCGAGAGGTATTGCGGGAACTGTGGTCGTCCTGTACGCCGCAGGGGCTGACCGAGGCGCTGGATGCCCTGCAGGAAGTCCCGACAGCACAACGTTTTGGGGCATTGCTAGCTCTGGAGGGCCAGGACGCCCTCGGGTCGCGGGTGACCGAATGGTTGTGCGACAAATCGCTGCGCCTCATACCACTGGAGCGTGGACAAGCGCGGGATACATCGTTTGAAGTCGATACCACCTTCAAGGTCCGACTGAACGCCGACGACAGGAGTGCCAATACATGATCCAACACACTCACCTGACGGCCTGGCAGTCTCACGCACCGTGGCCCAAGCGCAGCCAGATCGAGCAGGACCTCAGGTTGTCCCGCGGTGTGGCAGCTCTCTTTGCCGATCCTGTCCTGGGTGAGCATCTGGCGATGCGTGGCGGCACGGTCCTGCACAAGGCCCATCTGGCACCGGCGGCACGCTATTCCGAAGATATCGATCTGGTGCTCGTGAAACCGATGGATACAGAAAAACTGGACCAGCATCTGCGCCGTGTGCTGACGCCCTTACTTGGAGAACCGGCCGACTCGCTGATCGCCGACGCTTGGCTGGCGATTCGCAACGTGCTGCGGCCATCGAAGATCCTGCGCACCGCCTATCGATTCGTCCCGGTGGGGCTGCGGCGCGAGGAAACCATCAAGGTCGAGGTTAATCTCAACGAAAGCGCATCACTTTACCCGTTGGTGGATGTCGAACTGGATACGCTGGACGACGACGGTGATCCCGTTCGTGCCACAGCGCGTTCCTATGATATTAACGAAATGCTGGGCACCAAGACGCGGGCGCTGATGCAGCGCGAGCAGGGTCGCGATCTTTTCGATCTTTTCCATGCCTGGCAGCTCAGCGAGGCGGGCACCACGCCCTACCCCGTGGATGGCGGCAAGGCGATGGAGGCCTTCGCCTGGTATCTGGACAAGGAAGGAACCCACGTGGGGTCCGATGAGGCCAACGCACTGCTTGATACCAGACTGCGCAAGGCGGCTTTTCGCCGGGATATGGATACGTTGTTGCGGTCAGGATTGCCAAAATTCGATGTTGATCAAGGTGCCGCAATTGTACGAGAGGCTTATTTCAAGTACTTGAAGCCATAGTGTTACTGCACAGGAGATCAGGTTCTCTACCAACCAATTCGTGGCCAGTACTTGAACTGCGCCCCGGGAAGTCAAAACTGACTTCGAATGCTCAGGAGGCTGCATGGATTCGTTTTCGAGGCGTCATGGTCTTACTCGACCTGATGCAGAAATTCATATCAGGAACGATGCTCCGCAAGAAGTCCGAGATGCGGTAGTTCAAATTTCGTACCAGTGCGGACAAAAGCCGAGCGATCTACGCTCGCTCGTCTGCGGCCTCCTGTTTCGAGCGCCAGACAGAAACAATTGGTCAGAGTTTCCAAACATAGATAGCGAAGTGCGCGACCTGATCGAAGACTGCGAATGGTTTGAGGTCTATGACCTTATTGAAAAAATTTCCGAACAATGCAGGTATGGAAATCATGATTTCGCAGAAGAAATAAACCGATTCTTTAGGATTGCAGGGGTTGGATGGCAACTCGTAGACAATCGGGTGGAAGTGCGCGGAAACGAAATATTTGAGACCGTTGTTCGCCAAGGTCAAAAAGAGCTGCGTCAGCAGGGACGACCAACCGCAGCTACCGAGTTGCATGAAGCATTGAACGATCTTTCACGGCGACCAGATGCCGAAACTACTGGTGCTATACAACATGCTATGGCTGCTTTGGAATGTGTGGCGCGGGATGTCACTGGCAGCAAAGATACGCTTGGGCAGCTTGTCAGGCGTAACGCTGGACTGTTTCCCCCTCCTGTCGACCAAATAGTTGAAAAAGCATGGGGATATACCTCCAACTTTGGGCGCCATCTGGTAGAGGGGCAGCCCCCTCAGTTTGATGAAGCGGAGCTGGTGGTGGGCTTGAGTGGCGTACTTTGTCGCTATCTCTCCAGGAAACCTCCAAGCACAAAGTGATGACGGCGACATGAGGGACACTACTTCGATGCGCATCTATATCGGGGAGCCAGTGCGGAATCGATCCGAACGCGACTGCCTTGTCGCGGCTTGCGAAGTGCTAGAGAGTGCGGGTGGATGGTCCTATGTGTTTGCAAACTTCCATGCAGCAGGACGACAGATAGATTTGGTCGTCCTTACAGAAAGCACGACCCTCGTTGTTGAGGCAAAGGGGTACTCGCTGCCAGTGCATGGTGATATCAATGGGCAATGGGTACAGCACGGGCCTTATGGCAACAAGAAGGTCGGTAATGCGTATAACCAGGCATTGGATGGCAAAAACGCATTCCGCGACGCGATGCAGAAGATCGCGCAGATTAGTGGATATCCGAATGCTGCAGTCGTAATTTCCCCTGATATTCCTCATGAATCCAGGCTTACCAGTGGAGATTTCAAAGTCGCAGTTGGTGGGGCCGAACTTATCAAGCAGACACTTTCCCAACCATCTGGTGCACGCTTATCCCAGTCCCAGTGCGAGACGCTAGCGAGTCACCTTGGTCTTGAACTTGTGTCGAGCAAGGCCGCAGCGGTCAATGATGAAGTCATTGAGGCAGAGAGGCTATGCAGCGCATATCGCGCTGCTTTCGAGGACTTCTACGGACCAACTGCAGCGGAGCTTCTTCCTGATAACTATGAATGCAATACCCATGAGGTGTCTTCTTCATACGTCCATTCAATGATTGAGCGGGGTGAAAGCGGAGTGCTGATTCGCGGGCCGTCGGGCTGCGGGAAGACATTGCTCTCGGCGTCATGCGCGATTTCATGTATCGAGGGCGGGTGTGTTCCTCTATTCATCGCTGCCAGGGATTTCCATGGCCAGTTTCAAAAGCTCCTCGACAAGGAGGCATCTCTGCTAAATGGTCGTCCTGCGACCAGCGTATTGAGAGCCGCTAAAACCCTGGGGAAGCAAATTGTCCTGTTTCTGGATGGATATAATGAATGCACCGAACACTGCAGGGTTGGACTTACGCGCAGCCTCAGAGCATTCGCGCTGCGTTATGATGCGGGTATAGTCGTCAGTTCGCAGTGTCAGCTGGAGCGGCCAGATCTACTTCAACTCAATACTGTTGTGGTCAGCCCTCCATTGGATGAACTCAAAACCATCCTCGCGGGCAAAGAATGTGGAGGAAACCTTACTGGCGATATCCGCAGTCTGCTTGATGCCGCCAACTCAGGTCTTGAGGCCGCTCTTGTCGGAAAAATTGGCACCTTGATGCCTTCTGGTGCGAGTAAATTTGTTCTTTTCAGCACCTATGCCAGAGAGAGACTCAAGCCCGCTGCCACTGAAGGAATACGCGTACTTAGCGTTTTCGCGGAGTCTCTGCTCCAGCGCTCCTCCTTCAGCCTCTCTGTTCGCGAATTTGATCGCTTATGTGATTCTCAAAATCTTAGCCAGGCAGGCCGGCAACAGTTATCAGAATCCCAATTGTTGCTAGAGCGTGGTGATAGAGTCAGCTTCGTCCATGAACTGCTTTTTTCGGCGTTCTCGGCGGAAGCTGCAATCAGATCTTCCAAAGGTGACCCGGTACGTATTCGTGCCGTTCTAAGCTCACCGCGTTTCTTTTCGTCGAAGGTCTTCATTCTCGGGGCACTTGAAGACGAAATGCTCTTGCATGAAGTACTCGATGGTTGCTCAGACGAGGACTTAATCGCTGCCGCTGCCAGTGGGGAGTGCGGCACTGCTGCTCAATCCATCGTCAACCACAGAATAGACAAGATGCTGGCGAGCATGATCATTGAGGCCAAGGGCATAAGATTTCGGGCCTTCACCAAATCGAGTGGGTAGATTAGCCTTGTCCTCATGAAAGATACACAGCTCTACAGCCAGATTCTCGGCATCCAGAAGCCCTGGAAGGTCACCTCGGTGAATGTGTCGCTTGCAGACGACGAGGTGGAGGTTCACGTGCAGCATGGCAGCGGCAAGCTGAAGTGCCCGAAGTGCGGGCAGGTCTGCCCAGGCTACGACAGACGGCCTCGGCGCTGGCGTCACCTGGATACCTGCCAGCTGAAGACCGTCCTGGTGGCAGACGTGCCGAGAATAGAATGTAATGAACACGGCGTGGTCACAGTTGACGTCCCGTGGGCTGAGCCTGGCAGCGGCTTTACTGCCCTGTTTGAAGCGCTGGTGATCGACTGGCTCAAGACCGCAGCCGTCAGTGCGGTGGCGGAGCGCCTGCGGCTGAGCTGGAATGCGGTGGACGGCATCCTGCAGCGGGCCGTTCGGCGGGGTTTGTCTCGCCGGGAGGCGCTGGCCCCGAAGCGACTGAGCGTTGACGAGACCGCCTATCGCAAGGGGCATGATTACATCACGGTGGTGACCGAGCAGGAATCGGGCACGGTTCTGCACGTTGCCGAAGACCGCCTGACAAGTAGTCTTGGCAGCTTCTATAAGCAGCTGGATGCTGAGCAGCTCAACGGTATCGAAGCCGTCTGTATGGACATGTGGCCGGCCTATATCAAGGCAACGCGGGAGGCCATTGAGGACGCGGATCGCAAGATTGCTTTCGACCGCTTCCATGTTGCCCAGTACCTCGGCAAAGGCGTTGATCAAGTGCGTCGTGATGAGCATCGGCAATTGCTCAAAGCCGGGGATCCGCAGCTCAAAGGCACCAAGTACCAGTGGCTGCGGAGTCCGGCCAACATGAGCTGGCACCAACGACGAGCCTTTACCTCGCTGCGCAACTCGACGTTGAAAACGGCTCGTGCCTGGGCAATGAAAGACTTTGCGGCGCAGCTGTGGCACTACAAGCACCGGACGTGGGCGATGAAGGGCTGGAAACGCCTGATCAACTGGATGTCTCGCAGTCGCCTGGCACCCATGAAGAAGGTGTCGTCCACACTGAAGAAGCACCTGTGGGGCATTATCAACGCCGTGGTCCTGAACGCTGATAACAGTCATGCTGAAAGCATCAACAGCCGGATCAAGACGGTGAAGACACGGGCGCGGGGGTTCCGCAACAAGCAACGATTCCGCGATGCCATCTACTTCCACCTCGGCGGTCTTCAGCTGTATCCGGCTGGAATCCGTCAATGATTACCCACCATGATTGGGGAAGACCCGAAACTTTTCCTTACAAAAGCCTGCCGCGGAGCAAGCGAATCTTACGTGTTCTTTCTCGGGATATTGATCAGGCGGTTATCGGATTTCAATGATCCTCATACAGCTACTGCGATTGCTCGATGGACAGCGCTACCCGATAAGAACGGCGTCATCCCACAAGAAGCCGTTGAAGTTTTCGTTGCTGCGCATGAAGCACTCGGACACCTTGGGGTATCTCTCCCCCAATCGAGAGGTGTTCCAAAAAGTACATCGGACCATGCATTGCTTGCCTGTGGGGATCTTTACTACTGGTTAAGCAGGACTGATGTGGACAACCCGCAAGTCGCAGATCAAACCTTGTCTGCTCGCACGGTCCTTCTAGACCATCATCAGTGTGCTGGCGCCGCTGCTTTACAGCTCACAACCTCACACCTGCTTTCACAAGATGGAACGCGAAAGTCGCTCGTAAAAGAGTATCCGGATATGGCGCTCGAAATTTGCAGAGAGGCAATCAAGAGACGCGATGCGCAAGTACCTTATTTCCCGAATGGCTTTCTAAATGATGCTGCAAGTATCACAGATTTCTCGATTCAGGTCGTGGGCACGTTTGGTAGTGTAGACGATTTACCATTACTCAAAACGTTATGCGATCACCAACGACACGGGGTTGGGGTTCTTGACGCTATAAAACGAATTGAAGCCAGGACGCGTATCTAGGCTGATAAGCTTCAAATCGGAAAAACTCCTCGCTCAACTTTTCCCGCAGAAAGGAAAACGGCCCCCGAAGGGGCCGCCAGGTTGCTGACAAAGCCCTGGCCATTTGGCCGGGGCTTTGTTGTTATTGGTGGATGCTAAAAGATCCCGGTCCGACCCAACACGAGCTGGAGATGGTGACACTGGAAGAGCTGGTGCCTTCCGATCACCTGCTTCGGCGTATCGATGCCATCGTGGATTTCTCATTCATTCGCGACGAAGTCCGCCACCTGTACTGCGACGACAACGGCCGCCCGGCGCTGGACCCGGTGGTGTTGTTCAAGGCGCTGTTCATCGGCTATCTGTTTGGCATTCGCAGCGAGCGGCAGTTGGTGCGCGAGCTGCAAGTGAACGTGGCGTATCGCTGGTTCCTGGGGCTGCGTCTGACCGACAAAGTGCCGGACGCTTCGACGTTCAGCCAGAACCGGCGGCGCCGGTTCCGCGACAGCGACATCGCGCAGAGGCTGTTCGACCGGATCGTGGAGCAGGCCATGGAACGGGGCCTGGTGGGCGGGCGCATCCTGTACACCGACAGCACGCACATCAAGGCCAGCGCCAACCGGCATCACTACACGGTTGAAGACGTTGAGGTGAGCCCGCAAGCCTATCTGGCGGAGCTGGAAGCGTCAGTCACTGAAGACCGGGAGGCGCACGGAAAAAAGCCGCTGCCGCCTCGCCCCGAGGCGGAACCGGAGACGGCGCGCAAAAAGATCAGTAAGACGGACCCGGACAGCGGCTACATGGTGCGCGAAGGCAAGCCCAAGGGGTTCTTCTACCTGGACCACCGCACGGTGGACGCTAAGCACACGATCATCACGGACGTCCACGTGACGCCGGCGAGCGTGCACGACAGTGTGCCGTATCTGGAGCGGCTGGACCGTCAGAGCGAGCGGTTCGGGTTCGAGGTGGAAGCGGTGGGCCTGGACGCGGGGTACTTCACGGCGGCGATCTGCCAGGGTCTGGACAAGCGCGCGCTGTATGGGGTGATCGGGTATCGCCGGCCGAATAAGGCCAAGGGGATGATGGCCAAGCGGTTGTTTATCTACGACGAGACGGCCGATGTCTACCGCTGTCCGGAGGGACAAGCGCTGCGCTACGCGACCACCAACCGGCAGGGATACCGTCATTACCAATCGGACCCGGCCTGGTGCCGGAGTTGCCCGCGACTGTCTGAGTGCACGCGCAACGACAAGCAGCAAAAGACGGTGACGCGTCATGTCTGGGAAGCGGCGAAGGAACGGGTCAATCGACACCGTCTGGAGTCGGAGGGGAAGCAGGTCTACGAGCGACGCAAGGAGACGGTGGAACGCAGCTTCGCGGACGCCAAGCAACTGCATGGGTACCGCTATGCGCGAATGCGGGGTCTGGCGGGGATGCGTGAGCAGGCGTTGCTGTCGGCGGCGGCGCAGAACTTGAAAAAGATGGCGTTGGCGGCCTGAGGGGCGGTATCAGCGCGTTTTACCGGTCTAACAAACGTCTCATCGTCCCCTAACGGCGACTCGTCCTTCCGATCCGGCCCTGGCTCCTCGAACCGATCCGACCCATAACTGCGCTCTCCTGATCCACGGATCACCGCCCAGAAACGACGAACCCCGCTTAAGGCGGGGTTCGTCAGCAACCTGACGGCCCCCGAAGGGGCCGCCAAAGATTAAGCAATGCTCAGTTCACCAACTGCCGAGCCAGCGCCACTTCCACCGAGTCTCCGTCCTGGTTGAGGACATTGAGCCCGGACTCCGGCACGTCTCCCGACGTGCTCTGTGACACGGTGATCTTCCTGGCCATCAGCCCCAGACAGGTCATCTGCGAGGTGGCGGCATAGCCGAGGTAGATCACCCTGACCGGCTGCTTCTGGCCGATGCGCCAGGAGCGTCGGGCGGCCTGTTGAAGGCTGTATACGTTGTAGCCCGACTGCATGAACACGATGGTCGGGAACTCCAACAGGTCCAGGCCGGTTTTCACTAGTTCCGGATTGGTGATGAGCACGTCGATGCCGCGATCGAGCTGCTCGGCGATCCAGTCTTCCCGGCGGGCGGCATCCACGCTCGCGCGCAGCACCGCCACCTTGAAGCCTTCCTGCTCAAGTAGCCCTTTCAGCCGTGACGTGGTATCCCGCGTCCCGGTATAGACGCTGTAGACCAGAACCTTGCGACCAGCCGCCTTCTCTTCACGGCAGATTTCGATCAGTTCCCGTTCCTTCGGCATGATCTCCAGGTCGGAGAACAGCGAGGGGGTGAACGCCAGCAGATTGCGGGTTCGCGGGTGCTTGACCGTCTCCGCACGGAAGCAGGTGTCCGGCCAGGCCAGGAGCACGTTGAGCACTACACCCAACAGGGTCGAGTCGCGGCGCGCCAGGGCCTGCTTCAGCTCAGCGGTCAACTGCCCCGCCAAGCGTGAGTAGGCCTGCGCCTGCTCGTCGGCCATGGCTACTTCGCGGAACTCCTCGTCGTAGGGCGGCAGCACATTGCCACCAATGTCCTTCAACTTGAGGAAGACTGTGAACGGCAAGACACAGCGCAGCACACCCTTCGGACCGAAGCCTGGGGCCTTCACGGTCCGCACCGTGATCTTGCTGCCCTTGGCGGTCTTGTGGGCCGAGCCATTGCTCTCGGAGTAGATGTCCTTGAGCACACCGTGATCGCGCATGAACGCCATCGCGGCCGGCGTCAGGCTGCCTTGACTACTCGGTCGGTAGCCGTCTTCGATCATTCGTCCGGGCAAGGCGCGGAACAGAAGATAAAAGATGTCGTCGCCGTAGCCCCCCATCAGGGTGCCGGTGAGCAGCAGTGTCTTGCGCACCTTGGATGCCAATACGCCCATGGCTTGCCCCTGGGCAGAGCCCGCGTTCTTGTACTCGTGCGCCTCGTCGGCGATGAGCAGGTCGAACGTGCCTTGCGGCAGGTAGCGTTTCACGAACTCCGACGGCTGGTAACCACCTTCACCAAAGCCAAACTCCATTGAGGCCATGGCGCGTTCCATGCGCTGGGCCTGGCGGTCGGAAAACACCAGTTCGCCGTCGTCGCCCATCAGGTTGATGAATTCATACAGGTTATCGCCCAGCATGGAGGCCAGGAACGACTCGCCGAACTGCTTCATCAACTTCTGGGCGGTGACTTCACCGATGGTGGGAATACGCTTGAGGGCCTTGAGCACGGCTTGCGACTGGTCGTTGGCCGACAGCCTGCGGGGACGGATCAGCGTCCACAGCGCCGAGGCACAGTGGCTGCATTGGCGGCGGGATTCCTCCGCTTCCAGCTCCACCGGATTGATCGGCCCGCCGTCCAGGTTGGTGATGACCTGACCGCAATGCGGGCAGGCTCCCACGTCGCCGTGACGGGTACGACGGCTCACGAACACCGGCTTCCAGTGAAAGCCCATGCGCATGCGCACGCGACCAAGGATGAAGAACTCCGGCCCTTGGGACGGCACACCCAACTGCTCGCGCAGCTTGATGAGCTTGACCAGGGTGTCCGGGCCGTTGAGCACCCAGACCTTGGCGCCGGCCACGGTCTCCTGGATTTCCCGCCGCCACTTGTAGACCAGGTGGGGAGGCGAGAGTACCAGAGTACGGCGGTAGCCTTCGGCGTTGAGCACGGCGGCCGTGGCGATGCCGACGGTCGTCTTGCCGCAACCCATCTCACCGTTGACGATGGCGGCGCGTTCGCCACGATCGACCAGCAGTTCGGTGACGGCGTGGACGACATCGGCCTGGGCGGGAAACAACTGCCGCTTCAGACCGGCCAGGATGACTTGGCGATGCGCCCTTGCCTGACCGGTATAGACCGGCGGGTTGGCGCGGTTGAGGGAGTCGAGCAGCTCGTCACCGAATTCGAACACGAAGTCCTGCAGACTGATGTCGAGCGGGGACGAGACATTGTCGAGCAGGTCGCCCTGCGCGGCGGTTTCAGAACAAATGTTTTCAGAACAAGTATCGAGGGACATGATAATGCCTCCAATGAAATTGGGGCATGCACCTCCCCCGATGGGGCGATGGCATGCCCCAGGGTTGGGAGAAAGTGGATCAGTACTCGTCGGGCAACAACAGCGTGGTCACGCTTCGGTTCCATTCGGTAATGATCCAGATCTTCAAGGCCGGTGTGATCTGGTAGGACGAGAACAGCCGATCTCCGTGCATGAGTGCGGCGTCGTTGGTACGCCGATCCTCATCGCAGAGGTCGCCCCAGTCGCCATTCAGATGGCGTTGGAGATAGGGTCCGGGGTTGAATACCCCCCGTTGAATCAGGTCGTCGACGCCTTGGGTCATGACGACTTGGCCAGCCTTGAAGCGTGGTTGAGACAATGTAATGAGTGCCATGGTGATTACCTCTCAGAATGACGGGGCCACGGCACCCCACTGGGGTGACTGGACCCCGGTGGGTGAATGAAACAGATGGATGAAATGACGGCGAACCTTCTGTGAAACGCGATCAGCGGATGGTCAGCACCTGCCCCTGCGTTGAGGAGCCGGGTGTCATGTCCCAGGCGCGGATCACGGGGACGAAGCGGTCGGTGAGGATGCGCGTCTCGGCGACCGAGCCGTCATCCCGTTCCCGATACTCCGTGGCCAAGGATTTCTCCTTGTGAGTATCGCCCTTGACCACCAGCACCTTGCCGGTTCTGGAGGTCACGACACCGGAAATCGCACCGGCCGCGAGAGCCAGGGCGAGGTGCCAGTGCGACAGGGCTCGCGCCGGAGGCCGTGGAACTTGATGTACGGCACCCAAGTGCGTATCGAGCGACGGCCACAGCCCCTGCAGGCGCTGCACTTCGTCGGCGAACTGCTCAGGTTCGAGCGTGACACGATAAAAGTGCTCCGGCTCGCCGGACGATGCCGGCACGCTGTAGGGCTGAAACGGCCATACATCGGGCAGTTCCTCGGCGTCGACATCACCCCGACCGATTTGCAGCAACAGACTGCGTGTGGTCCTGGCTTCGTCGGCGTTCTGCTCGCGTTGCCGAATGCGCCGACCGAAGATCACCACTTGCTTGAATTGCGTATCCACCGCACGGTAGATGCGCAAGTCGGCAAAATGGCGCGTCAGCCAGCCCACCAGTTCGGCGTCGAGCACGTAGCTGGGGATGATGAACACCAGCACGCCGTCGTACTGCAACAGCGGCAGGCTGCGTTGATAGAACAGCTTCTCCAATCGGGCGCGGCCCTGTCCCTGGTAGCCGATGTTGCCATCGACACCACGGCTCAGGTCGCCATAGGGTGGATTGAGCCACAGCAGTCCAAAGGACTGTCGTGAGATCAGCGAATCCATCAGATCGCCGTACAGACAACGATCGACCAGCTTGCGCGCATGGTCGGCGCGCTCTGCGTCGTACTCGACGGCAAAGGCCTTCACCTGCTCGCGCCCGAGGGCATGGGCGGCTTCGGCAATCGCCACGCCTTCGCCGGCGCAGGGATCGAGGATGCACAGGGAACCGGGTGACGGCGCCAGTGCGGACAGGGCTCTTTCCAACGTGGATTCGTCCGTCGGGAAGTAGCCGTTTTTGATGAAATTGCGGGCAAGCCGCGGAAACATGAGAGCCATGAATTTCTCCTGTCGGATAGTGGGAAAAGGGTTGGGCATGCTTGTGCATGCCCGGTGTGGGAGCGGTTCAGGCCACCCGCCGTAGCGGTTTGCCAGCGTCCAGCTCGTCTTTCGCAACACCCAGCGTGCCGCTGCGGATCAGATCGCCCAGCGCCGTGGTCAGCGCCGGGATATCCAGGGCCAGCCGGTGGCCTTCCAGTCGCCCGAGAGCGAATGGCAGGCGCGTCAGCATCTCCTGTGACTGCAACAATGCCAGCACGGTATCGCGCCAGTGATCGAGCAGGGGCAATGGGCAGGTCTCCTGTACCAGCGCCCACAGGCGCCCGGTGTGGTCGGACCTATCCCTGGGCAACAGGGCCAGTGCGCTGGCATTGGTTTTGTCCGGCTTAACGCAGCGTGTATCGAACAACCATAAATGCACCATGGAGCCGAACAGGGTTCGTCTGAAGGCGCGGGTGGACCGTTTTTCCAGGTGATCGGCGTTGCCGACGAAGATCGGCACCGATACATCCTGCTCGGTGATGAGATGGAATCGGTCCAGTCCTTGCTCCGTACGACTGAGAGTCAGTCGGGCCAGAAACTCCTGAACGGCAGTGTCGCGCGCCCAGATGGACAGAAAGACCAGGTTGCCGTTTTCATCGGCGACGCAGCCATCGGCCATCAGGTCGGGGCATTCGTCGATCCGAAACAACGGTTGAGTGGATAATGGTGTGGGCATGTCGATGTCCTCTTGAGTTGATAAAGAGGCACTCATGCCCATCGGGGCGAACGAGTGCCCCTTGGGGTGGATGAAGGTCGGTGGAAAGGTCAGTTCGCCATTGCCACCGGATTGTTGCGGGCATTTCGCCGCGCGTGATAGTCCCGGACGCCTTCACGCCACTCTTGACATTGCTCGGGTGCCATGTCGAGATAGCGCAAGGGGCACGAGTAGTAGTAAGGATGCATACCTTCTTCCAGGGGCTTATGCCCCCATTCCTGGCCGCAGCCCTGCAATAAGTCGCAGCGGATGAATGACGTGGTCTCGCCGATGTCGAGACCGAAGATACCCGCTTCCTTGACGGTGATGCGCACGACGGACCAAAGCACGTTGCCGCGTATGGAACGGGCAATGACCTCATAACGGGCGCGTTCACCCTCCAGCGGTTGCACCAGTTTCTCGATGAGTTGAGCGCGGGTTTGCCGCGAGAAATACCAGCCCATGGGAGTTCTCCTGTGAAAAAAATGCCGGAGTCCTCCCCAACGGGGCGTGACCCCGGCGGGTGGTGGGAAGTCGCGCGAGGCGACGGTTGATCAGGCGGTGAGCCGGTGCCAGTCCTGGGACAGGGGCGCGAACTCGTAACCCAGAGCTCCGAGGCGGTCGCGTTGCTGGCGCAACAGTCGACGGTCGACGGTGGCATCCAGTTTCACGACATCGCCCAAGGGCCAGAGTGGGCCGAAGAGTGTGACGTCATCGTCCTGAGAAACCGGCTTGGCCGGCTTGCTGGGCACGGCGGCACCGAACGGTGTGGTATCGACCAGAGGGTCGTTCGCCTCCCTGTCATCCTCCGCTTCGGCGGGAGCCGTTGCAGCAGGCACAGGGGCTTGAGCTTCCTCGTCGATAGGATCGACTTCCTGCGGACTAAGCCGGTTGGCTTCGTCACTGCTCAGGGGGTCGATAGTCGACAGGGTCATCCCGCCCAGGTGGGCGCGGATCTCGATGACCATGCGGCCGCTGGTGTTGTACGTGGAGGGACGAATCTCGGTGATGACGAAATCGCCCTCGTACTTACCCTCGCGGTACTGATCAAGCTCGGCATTCTTGATGACGAATTCGCCGATGGAGGTGGCGAGGCGGCCGACGTTGAAGTCGCCGTTCCTGCCGTGGATGGTTCTGATGGCCAACTGGCCTGAGAGAGTGATCATGGGTCAGCTCCTTGTGCTGAATCGTGAGAGAAGAAAGCAAGGCCCCGGCAGGGGCCATGCAGTTCAGAAGGACTCGGCCGATACGGGCACGTCATCGCCAGCGTCGACAGTCACGACGTCGGATGCAGGGGCATCCTCCGCAGCGGCTGCTTCAGGCGCGTGTGACGTGCCGGCATGCGCCGTTCCTTCAGCGGCCTTGGGTTCGGCCTTGTAGACGAGCTGACCGTCGACCTTGATCCAACTGACGAAGAGCAGTCGGGCCTTCAGGCTGACGCCCTGTTCACCGGCACGCTTCCCCTTGCTGTAGGTGAAGGTGTCGGCCCACAGGTCACCCAGGTGGAAGCCGATCAGTACTTTGCGTTCGGCCTCGACGGCCTGCTGGCAACGACGGATCAGATGCTGGGCCTCGCTGCCGGAAACGCGCACGTCGAAACGGCGGTATTCCGGTGAATCGCTCGGACCATTCAGCGCTGCAATGTCGCAGGCAAGAAAGGCATCACCTTTACGGGGCGTCACTTCGCGAATGCGATTGAGATAACCCAGGCCGGTGATATGCAGGTCGAAATAGGACTTTTCAGATGAAGGGTTCATGGTGAATCTCCAGATGTAATAAATAAACAAGCGGAGACACACCCACCCTGGCGGGGAGGTATAACCCCCGCGCGGGTCGATGGATCGGATGATCCTGGTAGTGCTGTGCATCCACCATCCCGAGGGATGGCCGTTCGCGCTGGGGATGCTGAGGCGAACTGGTTGGGTCACGCGGTCGGAACCGCGCCGTAGCCTTGAAGACCGTGGCTACCTGGGCATGTCGCTGACGCATCAGCGGAACATGCTGGCAGGGTGGCACCGCAACGTGTCGGTCGGCGACCTTCAATAGGAATCTGTGCGCACCCCAATTGTTCGCAAGAAAAAGAGCCCCAATCGGGGCTCAGGCATCAGTTGTCGAAAGTCGGCAACCCTTCCAGGAATGCCACATTAGGATCGAAGGTCAGGATGCGCACGTCTGCCTGGGCGGCAAGCTGCATCACGGTGATCAGGGGCTGTGGCACACAGGCATTCACCAACTCGTCATGCAGAGACTGTGCATCCCGACCCTCGACGAAGGTGAGGTTGTCGTCTACCCAAGGGGTGGCGATCAACTTCACCCCCACTGCGTCACTGTCGGGGATACGAAAGGCCTCGAACAGCAGACCAGTAGGCGTGGAAGCACTGGCCAAGTCTTCGAGATACTGAAGCGCCTCCTCGGGCAAGTGTCCGGAACTGATCTCCCAACACCGGCTGTAGTGGCCGGTTTCGAATGTCAATCGCCGCACGACTTCCAGGGCGGCTTCGTGGCTGTATATATCACCCACATGAACGGGTGTACCGCCATCATCCGCCATGACGGCATGGACGACGGTCTGCACCACGCCAAGGCTGGGACAACGAGCGTCGAGCTCACTGGCAACGTCCTGGCCTTCGGTGATCACAGTAAAGTCATCACAAAAGACGCATTCGAAGCGAGTGATTTGCTCATCTGTCAGATGAGCCTGTGAAGTATGCAGTGGAAGATAGGTCAGCGGGCAATCATCCTCATAGCGGATAGCCAGCAAGCGTTGAATGGACAGGCCTCGATAGCCTCGGATAAAGGGATTGTTTAAGGGGATCATGGGTGTTCTCCAGTAGAGGAAAGGTGGAGCCGATCCCCCACTGGGGATCAGACCCCTGGGGTTGAAGAAAATAGGCTGTTACCAGCCGGTATAGTTGAGGATCAGGTCGGCAATGACCTGACGCCGTTCCAGGTCCAGGCCACCAAGGTCAGACAGACCGTGGACGCCAACCCGCTTGAGCAGCGCACCGCCAATCTCGGCGTTGTAGAAGCTAACCATGGCGGCCAGAAAGACCCGTTCGCCGGAACTCATCACGCCAATGGCTTGATCGATGACCTCCAGATTCGGGCACAAATCCCACTTGTCCTCGGCCTGGTCGACATGGTCCTTGGTGCCCTTGCCAAACAGAGCGGGATTGAGCAGTTGGACACCGCGTTTCCAAGCCTGGAAGAAAGCCTCGGGCGCCTGTGTGAAATGCCGATCATTGAGGGCAATCTGTTCCAGCATTGCCTGTTTGTTCATCGTGTTCATCGCAAATGCTCCTGATCGTTGAGACTCATGGGTGCGTCCGCTGTGTCCATGCGCCGGTTTTCAGGGCATGGCTGGCGGCGTCGTGAGTGGGGAAGTATTCGACGGACTCGCGCGAGACGGGGCCGTCATCGAAGGTGCCGAGGTAGTACCCGGCGGCACAGCGCAGCACCTGCAGAGGCAGGCGCTTGCCCGCATAAACTAATGCCATGGAGCCGGCCTCGGCGACCGGTCTGGCGGTGACTGGATAGATGGACATGGAACTCTCCATTGAGTGATGGGAAGCGCCACATCCCAGCGGGACATGGGATTCCCGTGGGGTGGATGAAGCATCGTCGCCCTGACAGGGCGATCGTCCGCGAGACGATGCGTGGCGGACTGGTCCGGTCGTCCTTGAACCACCAGGATGCAGCCTTGAAGACCGGGGCTGCCTGGGCATGGTGCTGACGAAGATCAGCAACTCATTGGGTCAAGGTTCCAAAGTCTTGCGGGTGTTGGCGAGGGAGAATCCGTTATTGAATTCGCCCTGTTTGGCAGGGCAAGTGGCAAGTAATGGTGGCCACGGGAAAAGCAGCCGAAGGCAGATGCCTTCGGCGTGGATGAGGTCACCACCCGTGGGCTGCACAGGGCCCGGTCGTCGTCAGAACCTGGCACTGTTCCAGCAAGCACACCCGGCCCGTGTCGTGGCTGGGGCCGGCGTCCTCTGGCACACATCCGCGCACAAAGGGAGCCCGTTGTTTCGCCGGTGGGCGCCGGCGCCGAATACCGCTGACCCCGGAGGGTCTCCTGACGGCTCGCGCGAGCAGGCACAAGACGTCAGGAGACCCTTCGCGAGCAGCGAAGCATTGACGAAGGGAAGATCCCTCGGGTCATGGGATCGATGAACATTGGCCTTCTCGCCGGCGGCCAAAACCGCCAGGCGCGCACACCGAGATAGAAGGTAAGGCGTGCTGGGGCACCGCGCGGGGTGCGGGCGTTCGCGTGGAGCCAGTTGATCCGGGAAAACAGTCATGCCGTTCTGGAGGATGAGCGCTTGCGCTTACGTCCGCGACGGCCTTTGCCGGTTGATTTGATGGGCAGGGTGCCCTTGCAATCCGGATATCGGCTGCATGACCAGAAGGCACCGTTCTTGCCGTGTCGTTGGCGCGTGGCTGCCCCGCATTGCGGGCAGGCTGGCCCTTGCGGCTGGGCGATCGTCAGGGCGGCTCCCCGGTACTGCTGCACCAGTTGCGCCACCCAGGCCGATTGCTTGTCGATAAAGCCGTCCAGCGTCATCTGGCCCGCCTCGATTCTATCCAAGGCCTGCTCCCAGATAGCGGTGGTGCCGGGATCGGCGATCGCTTCGGGAACCGCGTCGATCAGTGTGAAGGCGGCCTCGGTCGCTCGGATTGCCTTGCCCTTTTTGGCAATGTAACCACGCGCCAGCAGGCCATTGATGATGCCGGCGCGGGTGGCCTCGGTGCCGATCCCCGTAGTTTCCTTCAGCGTCTGCTTGAGCCGAGGGTCGGTCACCAGCTTGGCCACGCCTTTCATAGCCTTGATCAGTTCACCCTGCGTGTAGGGCCGGGGTGGCTTGGTTTTAAGCGCCTTCAGCTCGACCTGTTCCAGTGAGCAGGTCGCATCGGTTGCAAGCGGGGGCAGTCGCTGACTCTGCGCGTCACTCGGTTCCACCTCCTGTTCATTACGGGGCATCACGCGGTGCCAACCGGGTTCGACCACCTGTTTGCCCACGGCCTGTAGCGACTGCCCGGTGGCTGCGAACTGGGCATGGGTCCGGTCGAACTCGTGGTGCTGCAGGAACTGCGTCAGGTAGTGGGCCCGGATGAGCTGGTAGAGAGCCAGCTCCTTCGCCGACATGGCACTGAGGTTGGCTGGCTCCAGGGTCGGAATGATGCCATGGTGGGCTGTCACCTTGCCGTCGTTCCAGGCGCGGGAGCGGATGCTTCGGTCCAGACCGTCGATCAAGGGGCGCAAGGCCGGGTCAGAAGCCACCAGGGCGTCGAGGACGGTTGGGACTTCCGCCAGCATGCTTTCGGGCAGGTAGCCCGAATCACTGCGCGGATAGGTCGTCGCCTTGTGCGTCTCGTACAGGGCCTGGGCGATGTCCAGGGTCTCCTGCACGTCCAGTCCGAACTGCCGGGAACACACCTCCTGCAAGGTACCCAGGTCGAACGGTAGCGGCGGTGCCTCACGCACACGCTCCGTTTCCACGTGGGTCACGGTGGCGTCACGGGCCTTGCGCAGCGCATCGGCGGCGCTTCGCGCCACGGATTCCTGCAGGCACCGGCCTGCTTCGTCCGTGCTGCCGTCAGGCGGTAACCAACTCGCCTTGAAGGATTGGCCTGCGTGGATGAGGACCATCTCGATGTCCCAATAGGGCACGGCAACGAAGCGTTCGATGGCCCGGTCGCGATCCACTACCAGCTTCAGGGTGGGCGTCTGCACCCGGCCCACCGAGAGCACGCCGCCGTAGCCCGACTGTTGACCCAGCAGGGTGAACAGTCGGCTCAGGTTCATGCCGATCAGCCAGTCCGCCCGGGAGCGCGCCAGGGCTGAGTGGTACAGGGGCAGCGTTTCCGTTCCCGGCTTGAGCGCATCCAGCGCCTTGCGAATGGAGGTGTCGTTCAGTGCCGACAACCAGAGCCGCCGAATCGGCCCGCGGTAGCCGCACAGGTCGAGGATCTCGTGGGCAATCATCTCGCCCTCACGATCGGCGTCGGTGGCGATCACCAGTTCGGAGGCCTTGGCGATGAGCTGCTTGACGATGTTGAACTGCGCTTTGGTCGAGGCCTTGACCTCGATGCGCCAGCGCTCGGGAATAATGGGCAACTGCTTGATCGACCAGCGCCGGTACTGCTCGCCGTAGGCTTCCGGCGGCGCGGTTTCGAGCAGATGGCCGATGCACCAGGTCACCGTGATGCCTGATCCCGTGTAGCAACCGTTACCGCGCTGTCGGGCTCCCAGCACACGGGCGATGTCCTTGCCCTGCGAGGGCTTCTCGCACAGATAGACCCGCATGCTGTTTCTCCTTGGATGTCATGGGTTGGCCCAGTGATCGACGTGGCTACAGCATGGCGGTCGGTGAATGGTGTAGCTGCACATAACCCGATCTTGCTGGGTTCCGGGTTTTGGCCTGGCATGATGGGTGACATGCGGGGTGGCATGAGGGGCAACATGCAGGGTGGGAAGAGTGGACGTTGATGGGCTTCGGTGGCGCTATACCAGTGGTATAACCGTCGCTGGCGCAAAGTGAGCGGCTGAAGGTTGGTGCAGCCGCTCACGGCCTTGCTCACTCGTCAGCAGGTGGCTCACTGTCGGGCTCCCTGGGCACCAGGGTCACGCGCTCGATGCGATACGGCAGGATACCGACCCGGCGTGCCTCGATTTTGAAGGTCACGCGCTCGTTCTCCTCGGCGTCCTCCCACTCGTCGCGTACCGTCCGGCCTTCCACCAGTACGCGCATACCCTTCTGGTACAGCGTCTGCCAGTGTTCGGCGTCGCGGTGCCACAGCTCCACCGGTGCCCAGAAACCGCCGCGGTCCTCATACCCATCCTTGGTAGGAATGGGATTGTCGAAATACACGTTCAGCCGCAGCAACCGGCGGGGTTCGTCATTGCCGTGGGTGAACTCCCGGTACTCTGGCGCAGAGCCGATATTGCCCTCGCCGTAGAAGTGTGTGCTCATGGGTTTGACTCCTTGGTGGTGGCGTGCCCCTGGGTACGCCGGTGATAGGCCGCTTCGGCCTGGGCCATCTTGCCGGCGCAGTCCAGGGCCTGGCGGGCAATGCTGTGGGTGAGGCTGATCTGCATGTTCAGGGCAATGCGCTGTAGCTCCATGGCGTACAGGTCGTCGATCAGCGAGACGGGGGTCGCGGGGGCGGCGATCAGTCCCTCCCACAGGGCGACGCCCATGGATGACCGGTCGAGGTTGCGCCAGCGCAGGAAGGTGGTCCCGGCGCCAGTGGTCTGCTGGGCCAGTTGCACGCCAAGCAGGTTGAATGGCACCTGACGGGCTTGGGGCAGCACGTGCCGCAGCGCCAAGCTGATCAGGTCCTCGCGCAGCCCGATGCATTGGTTGGCCCAGTCCTCCAGACTCCCCTTACCCTTAAAGGGTTTTAAAAGGCCTTTTAGGTAGGCAGCGTGTTCCAGGCGCTGGAAGTCCGGCTGTTCCAGGGGCGCAAAGGGCCGCGACGTACCAAGACGTGTTGACACAGTCATGCTGGCGCCTCCTCGTCTGGCGATACGCTGTCGTCAGCTTCGTCGTCATCCCCGGCCTTGTCGGCTGGCGCATCACTGGGAGATGCTGGCTTGGCCGAGGTATCTCGCGACGATCGGCGGTTGATCGGCGGCGCGAAGCGCGAACGGCGGGTGCCTTCGAGTACGTCCTGGGGCAAGTCTCCAAACTTGTCCCGTGCCGTCCGCGCCACCGCGTTGTTGGCCGCAAAGTCGTCCCGGCAGGTGCCGGAATAGCGGTACTGCTGGGCCAGCGAGAACAGGCTGCGCAGGGCATGCGCCCCATCGTTGAGCCAGCGTTCCAGGGTGCTGCGATCGATCAACGCGGTGTGATGCGCCAGGATCAGGCGGCGTGCCAGCTCGTCGTAGTCGGCGAGCAGATAGACCGCCATGAAGCCTAGCTGGGCATTGACGAACAGGGGCAGCTTGATGGGCTGGACGTTGAGATTGTCCCCCAGGCTGAGGGCCGCCGGTACATCCGCCAGGGCCTGGTCCACCTGTTCGCGCAGGGCCTGCAGTCGTGTCCGGGTGTCGTTGATCTTCTCCTCGACCCGCAGCATCCACCAGTCCGAGTAGGGGTCGTCCTGTTCAGCCCCGCGCTTGAGCTTGTTCATGATCGACAGGAAGGCGTTGAGGCCGATGATGCCCGGCTTGCCTTCCGAGGCGGCGCGCCCATGCCAGATGCGGGAGGCGTGGTGGGTGTGCAGCGTCAGCGCCATCGCGCTGCGCAGCGATCCGAGGTTCAGTTGCAGAGATTCGTTGGCCATGTCAGCGACTCGCTGTGAAGAATCGAGCCGCCAGCATCGACAAAGTCCGGAAGGCAGTCAGTAAACAAACCGCACTCACACACTGCCTGTTTCCGGAAGGAGACTGCGATAGCCGTCGATAGCCTTATGCCACTGGCATAATTCCATCAAGTACTGCGGAACATCGCTTGAAGGCGGGCGATATGGGCCTTCGCCTGTTCCGGGTCCACTGGTTGAGCTGGGCGTTCAGTCTCGGTGTCTATCCGATGTGCTGGCGTCGGCGGTGGATCTTTCCTGGACGGGCCGACACCGGCCCACGCATGGAACTCTCCCCGGATGGCCCGCTGGATGATGCCAAATAGGTAGTTGGCTGGCTTTTGCACGTGACTGTCACAACAGCGAACGTCCCATTCGTCTAGCACGGCCTGTTGCAGTTCGCTGTCGACCTTCCTGAGTGCGAGTAATGCCCCGGCTTGCTGCTCGTCATCGAGGCGATGAAAACGCGGTGGCAGGTCCAGATATTCCAACTCGCGCAGTACAGTACGTACTTTATTATTTTTAATACTTCTTTTACGTACTGTACTGTCATTCTTCGGAATCGGAAGCGTGCCGTCTGACGGGGCTTTGCGCCCTGATTCCGATTCGGAAAGCGGCTCGTCGTAATGCCGTAGAAGGCCTTGGGCGCTTTCTACGGTTTTAGGGTTATCCACAGGCTCTTGATCACTGATATTGGCGTCCCAGTTCTGCTCGGCCAGCCGCTGCGCCATCACCTGCAGACGTGACGGCAGTGTCCGACCGCTGACCATCGGGTCCTCGGTGATTTCCCTGAGCGTATGGACACCGACGACCCGCACCGCTTTCGCCGAGTGTGTCAGTGCCTGGCTGACCAGCCCCAGGTATTCGGTGTCGAGCTGCATGGCCTCGAAGGGGGACAGCGGTTCGTCATGCAGCACGTAGAGGTTGCCCTGGATGCGTCCGGAACGGGCGTCCCGTCGTCGCCGCACCAGGCTGAGCCATCGGGTCAATCGCAACTGGGTCAGTGCACGGGCCACGGTTTCGTGGGATGCCTTGGCCGTACATGGCATCGATGCCAGGTAGGGTCGCAGGCGCTCGTAGGTGGGAAAGGCGGTCACGCCATCATCGTTCAGCAGCAGGCGAAACACCTGCCAGGCATTGCGCTCCAGGGGTGTCAGGCGGCGATCGAGGAACAGTCCCCTGGGAACACTCTCGTGACGGTTACCGCTGAACAGGAAGCCATCCTGTGGGGTGGATTCCTCCGAGGAGGGTTTCAGGTGTTGGGTGGCTTCATCGAGGAGCGCCGCCAGCGAGACGGGGCCTTTGGGTCGGCCGGGATCGTCGGTGGCCATGGCTTACACCAGGCCCTGATCGATCCAGCCATGGATGGTTGACCACAAAACGGAGGCTGGCAAGTCGAGGTCCTCGGCCAGATCCAGGGTGAGTTCCAGCATCGCCATAGAGTCATCGAGCGCGATGCCACGCTGCTTGACCTCGGGCTCCCAGCGCCGCCACAGCTCAGTGTCCTGTGCCTCGTTCAGCTCTGGATGACGGCCCTTGCGCTTGGGCAGGCCGAGAATGTCGCGGCGCAAGGCCACTTCCTGATGCGTCAGCCCGTAGAACTTGCTCACCATCTCGGTGCTGGCGCCCAGGCGCAGCATACGATCGACGGCGGCGATCTCCTTTTCGACATCCGCCACTTGGCGCAGCAGGCGCTGCAGCACGTCGCGGTTCACGGTCACCGAGCACCAGGGCACGGTGGCATTGATCAGTACGCTGACCAGTGCCGGATGTTTCAGGGCGCCCAGTTCCTCCTCGCCGAAACCCATGGCCTTGCAGCGACGCAACTGACCGTTGCGCAGATCGTGCAACGCCTGTGCGATTACAGCTTGGTTGAGTGGATGCGGTACCGACATGCTGCCTCCCGAAACCCTATGAACCGGGGGGCGTCGTGGTGTCCGCCCCGGTGCCCGATTCCAGTTCCACCAGGCGGCGCGATAGCCGCAACAGGCGAAACAGCTTGACCAGACCGTTGTCGCTCAGGCGCGAGACCTGACCGCTGCCTGTGCCCTGTCGCCCTTGCAGCAGTGGCCCCAGAGAATCCAGCAACCGTAGATTGTCGAGATCGCCAAGGGGGGAGCTCGATGACTGGTATCCCGTACTGAGTGCATGGAGCAGGGTGAGAACGGCCCGGCCGATCATCGGTACCACGCGGCCATCGGTGGCGAGTATGCTCATGTCGCAGATGAAACCGATGCCTGTATCGATCGGCTGAATGTGTTCGGCTTGGCCCGCCTCGTCCGCGATTTCACCGGCGAACTGCGCGATATGCACCCGTAGGCTGTCCGGTGCATCCAGTCCGGGCTCGATGTGCCAGACATCCGTGATGGGGTAGAGACCGCCCGCCTGCACGGGGATGGCCTTCAGCACGTTCGATGCGAAGTCCTCCAGTGCGTCGCCCGTCCTGTCGGCGACCAGGCGTTGGATGTCCTGCAACCGATCGGTCGTTGTCGCCAGCGAGACGATGTTCCCCGCGAGTCGTTCGTTCCGATCCTCATCCGGCGGTTCGGCGTTGTCAGTGGAGGCCGGGGATCGAGCGGGCTCCCGGGCCGGAGGTGCATCTTCCAGGGAGGGTTTTGAAACCGGCGCTGAAGTACGTGATGTGTCGGCCGGAGAGGAAGGCGGTTGGTGCGTTCTCTCGGGGCTGACGGGAGGCGGTGGTGCCTCGACCAGCGCTGGAGGGTGTTGGATCGGATCGCTGGTCAGGATGCGGTGACGGCTTTCGGGCTCCGTGATGTCCAGCGTTAAGGTGTCGTAGTCGACGTCAAGCAACTCCGCCATCTGCCCGATCAATTCGTCCTGTACGCGCCCGACCGAGAAATCATCGGCTGCGTGGTCGAATGACGCCAGCACGTCGTGGAACAGAGCTGGAAAGTCGATGCCTGAAGGCCGGTCCCCGCAACGGGCGTCCCAGGCTCTTGCGCTGGATTTGCGTAACGCCGACAAACGTTCGATCTGCGGTCGGCCGAGGCCGCCGTAGAGCACGGTCGGCATGGCGGGAAGCAGATAGGTGACGGCATCCTGCATGCGGCTGATGTGCGGCTGGGCGATGGGGTAACCATCGGCAGTGAGACGTCGCGCCAACTCGGTTTGTGTCAACGTCTCGCCCGATTCGATCTCGTACAGCTCCCGGGCCTTCTCGATACCGAGAGCACGTTCGATGAACGTCAGTCCGCCATGCAGTTCGTTCTCGGCCAGATGGCCGGTCAGGGCGACGATCTCGCCCCGCTCCGACCACGGGCGGAACAGGCAGGGAATACGGAAGAAGCGTTCTTCCTTGGTTTCCGTCCATAGCTCTCGCAGGATGGCCAGTCGTGTGTTGCCCCCGTTGCGGATGATGTAATGTGACTCACCGGGCCGACGAGTGATGGCTGGCGGCGAATCGAGTCCGCGTTCCCGGATCGAGTCCTTGATCTCGTCGTATAGGGGGTTGCGTGTCACACGCGGATTGAGGTCATACGGCTGCAGCTGGTCCAGCGTCACCGTCATGGCTGTGTCGGCGATGGGGTCGCTCAATGCCTCAGCCTCTGGGCCGCTGCGCTGGAACTGGTCGGCCAGTAGCTTGTCAGCCATGTCCTTGGGGGTCAGCTCAGCCATCGTTGCCCCCCTCCTTGGCAGCCGCTCGCGCCTGTCGCCGCATGCGTGCGAGGGCATTGCGCGTGGACCGATGGTCACTGGGTGTCGAGCCCGTGTAGATCGCGGGTAGTCCGGGCTTGGTGAATCGCAGATGGCCCCCAGCGGTGCGAGTGACTTCCCAGCCTTCGTTCAGGGCAAACTCGATCAGTGGCTTGAGGCGCTTGTAACCCCGCGCCGGAATGGGGAAGCGGTTCATCTGCCAACCCTCCGATGCGCACCGGCTCGCAACTGGTTGAATGCTGATTCCCAGGCGGGAAACAACTCGCAGGCCAGTGTGCGCATAGTGTCGAAGGCAGCCGGCGTGACTCGCCCTTTGGGGCGGCGGTACTCCACCCGGTGAACGGGCTGGGCCTGGGTCGAGGCACGGGGGTAGGCTTCGACGGCCGGGATGCGGGTATCGAGCACGACGATGCCTGGCTCAGTGGCAAACAGGTCGTGCAGCGCATGCTGGATCAGTCGCGCATTTGCGGAGACCGGGTGAACCCGGTTGATGAGCAATTGCAGCGGCGGCGGTTCAATGCCAAGACGCCGGTAGGGCGCGATGTCCTGCATCAATTGCAGGGTGCCACGGCGGAATTCCCGTGCTGCCAGAATCTCGGGCGTGACCGGAGAGAGGGCAAGGTCGGAGGCCAGTACCGCCATCTCCAGCAGGACGCTGCGTGCGCCCTGGGTATCGATCAGCAGCAGGTCATAGTGGGGGCGGAACGCAGGTAGCAGATTGCGCAGCCGCAGCCGACCGTCGGGCGCATGCAGCAACAGGGTATTCAGTTGTCCCTTGTCGTCATTGGACAGTATCAGGTCCAGGCCGTCGATGACGGTGTGCGATATCAGGCGGGCATGATCCTGCTCATTGAAGGCCAGCAGCTCATAGATGCCACCCGGCGCATGGGAATGCAGCGTGAAATAGCTGGACAGGGTGGGCTGCACGTCCAAGTCGAGCAACAGGACGCGCAGCCCAGCATCGGCCGCGATGCCGCCCAGGTTGGCGGCCGTGGTGGTCTTGCCCACGCCGCCCTTGGTCGAAATGATGGATACCACCTGCATGTGTTTCCTCCTCGAATGGATTAGTCCGAAAAGGAAACGTCAGGTACGCTCGTTGAGGCGGTCTTCGATCCACTGGTCGATTTCGGCAGCGTCCCAGCCCACGGCGCGCACACCCAGGCGCAGCGCCTTGGGAAATTTGCCCGCTTTCATCAGGTTGTAAATGTGCGCGCGCTTGAAGCCGGTCTTGGCTTCAACCTCGGCACGGCGCAAGATGCGGCGTTCGACCGGTTGTGTCGGGAGAGATTGTGAGGACATATTGAGCACTCCTGGACGCTCGTTAGCGTGTTGAGGAACGTGCTCGCCATTTCATGCCCTGACGGTACGCATTGCACTGCAATTGCAGAAGACGGGCCTGCAATTGCAGTCAGTATGGATCGGTATTGATATGTTGTTTGGCAGCCTTGAACTTCGACCACAAGGTTCTTTCGCTGAGCCCTGGACGGCCTGGGTAGTAGGCCAGCAATGTGCTTATTATGGAATCAGTGGTGTTAAATGAAGAGTAGCGCTTGCCGCTAGGAGATTGACCAAGCAGCAACGTCAACAGACCGCCGACGATGCTGAGATAGGTGGCCTCGCTTCTGGTCGAAATATCACGCTCAGCCGCTTCCTGATTTTTGCTCTGTTCGCTCAGTAGGCGATGTTTATCCTGCAGGATCTGTAAACTTTGTTCCATGTCTGCAATCCTTAGTTTCAGCGCTTCACGATCGGCCAGCAAGACTTGCATGGTGTCCGCGCTGATAGCGGGGTGCAGTTGTCGCTCCATGTCGTCGAACAGAAATTCAGGTTTTTGATCGGGATAGAATTGGGACATCCAGGCTTTGAGATCGACATGGCGAATGGTGAGATAAGGGTCGTCGAGTAGTGCTGGATCGTCGCGAGTAACGCCGCCTTTTCCGTAATGCAGTTCACCGTTTCTGATGCCATCCAGGATGCGTTCGATGTTGAGCTTGAGCCCCGGCCACCTTGGGAAATCATTTGGGCCTGGCACGCACTTCCCGGCGAATTCACGAAGAATCCTGGCTTCAACCCGCATCAAGCTGCTCCACCGAATCGCGGCTTCGATTGGTCGATAAAAGATTTTGGTATGCTGAGTGTCATTGTTCTTGCCCATTGTTCGTTCCAGCCACCTGGCCCTCCTGGCAAAGTGTTAGCGACAGTTCCCCAAGCCAGTAGAGGAGGTACCTTCCTCACTGGTCAGCAGTTCACACATGGGTAGACTGACGTCAATGGCCAGTAGCGATAAGGCAATATAGGGAGTGCTGCAACACCCCATTTGTCTTGGATTCTTCGCTACTAGTGCTGGCTGTCCCACGCCACGAATCAGTGTTGGAAGATGTCTCTCTCAAGTAAAGACCTGTCGTATCTGAGCCAGATCCAGTGCAGATCGATCAACCGAGCCAGACTTTTGGTGTCTGGATGCTGATCCATTCCTCTTGTACCTGAGACCACGCGACCACGACTGGCCGCCACAAGGACTGTCTTTAGTATGCACCGCTGGTGCGATGGACCTGGGCCGGTCACAATCTCTCGGGAAGAAGCGGCGGTGTGTTGCCTGGCAGGTCTAATGTCAGACAAAAAAAGAATGGCTACATGCGAATTTTCACGATCCGACGTGATTTACGCGGTGCATGAAGCTGTTCAACTGCTCGGACGGATCACTGTCTGGCCGTAGCAGGTAGGTCGTCATCATGAACGGGTTGCCCGCCAGCGGTCTGATAATGACGTCCTTATGATGGGAGGCTTCAAGCCGGGCCATGTTGGAGAAGCCGACCCCATAGCCCGCAGCCACCAATGTCAGCATCAAATCATGCGTGGCTACACGCTCTGCTACGACGGGTTGCGCATCAACCAAATTGAGTAGGCGGTCCAGTTGTTGGCTACATCCCTGGCAAACTTCCGGGCGGCAGAGTACCAGCGGGTAGTTCATGACTTCATGCAGGGGTACTCGCTTATGCACCAATAGGGGATGTCTGATTGGTACAGCCACTACCAAAGCATCATGCCAGACCGGCTCGGCGACGATACCGTCGACTACGTCATCGGACAGCGCGAAGCCGGCGTCATACAGATCACTGCGGAGACCTTTCAGTTGCTGCGAGAGAGGTGTCTCAAACAGGCGGATCTCGACTTCCGGCTCCTCTTCCCGGCAAAGCGCCAGCAATGTGGTCAAACGACTGCGAGCGATGCCGTCGGACAATGCAATACGCAGTGTGCCGCGATAGCCCGTAGCGGCAGCTTTGACGTTAGCCTTGGCCTGATCAATGCCTAACAAGACACGGCGGGCATCCTCCAGGAATACCTGGCCGGCCCAAGTCAGCCGTGTACCCCGGCTGGCACGGTCGAACAGTACGGCTCCCAGTTCGGTTTCGAGTTGCTTGATGGTGCGCGACAAGGGAGATTGCTCGATATTCAGTCGTTCGGCAGCACGACTGAAGTGCAATTCTTCGGCGACGGCGATGAAATATCGAAGGTGGCGTATCTCCATGCGCTATGTCCTCTCGATCAGCGCCACCACAGTACGATCATCATGATCGAACTCCCGGCTGTCTAGCCGAGGATGGGATCGATAGACGCATCCCTTTTATCATACTTCGGCGGCTGGGCAGCACTCTTGCGGTGGCATCCAAACCAAGAGTGCTCGGCGATCGAAGCCCCTATAGCGGTCCGCCTCCCGCAGGGTGTTGCATCGAATGTAATCAGCACGCCGAATGATGTACGATTGACTTAATTAAGCAAAACCAACATTATCATAAAATGGACAGCTTTGCTGCTCTTGCAGATCCCACCCGCCGCCGGATCATCGAGACCTTGGCGCAGGGTCCCCTGTCGTCCGGTGAAATTGCCGGACGGTTCGATATCAGCGCACCGGCCATCTCGCAACACCTGAAGGCACTACGCACTGCCAGGCTGGTGCGAGTTCGCATAGCAGCTCAGTGGCGAATCTATGAGCTCGACGAGGAAGGCATTGATGAACTGCGGAAGTGGGTCAACAACATCAAGCGCTACTGACCACGGTTGAGGGCTCGCACAACTGAGAACCAACATGAGCAGCGAATCATGATGCACTGCCCTGCCGCCACGAAGCAGCGATGACCCGCTGGATGCAGCGGAACTAGAAGCTGATAGCTGAACTCTACGCTGTAACCGACCCTCCGGGCCGGGCTTGGGGAAACAACCTGCCCAAGGAGAGCTCCAGGAACAAGCAGCCCCCCGCCCTACACCATCCAAGGAAACGATTTGCTTAATCGTACTGAATTCTGGCAGGATCAGGCACTTGGGGCGCAGGAATTTCATCTTTCCGGACTTTCGTTTCAGCAAGGATGAAATTGAACTTCTTGGGCAGTATCCACCAAGCGCTATCAGCGTCCAATCAGAGCCGCTGCGGAAGGGGGTACTTTTGGGGGTACCGACCCGGAATTTTCGAACCTCAAAAAACCGGGAACCCGCATGAAACCTAGGGTCCTGGCCACCTTCGCCGACTTAACGTGTGATCAACGTCTGATCCTGCTTGCTCCGCGCCACAGGCGACCAGAACCAGCCCGCCCGTTAGGCGGAAACCGCCCCGCCGGTTTCCGCCCATGAACCTTTCAGCCCACCTTCAATCAGACAGCAGCCTGCTTACGAATAGACACCGTTTAACTTTCAATGGGACGGCGCCATACTGCCTTTCCTGAATACGGATAAGAGGGCTATCGGTGCCAGGCGGGAAGATCACGGTTGCCGGTTTGCTGCTCGCCGCCGGCGAGGCCCGTCGCATGGGGCCAGGCGGTCAACATAAACTATTGGCCGAATTCGACGGTTGTGCGCTGGTGAGACGATCGGCGCAAACCCTGTTGTCGTCCCGTCTTCACCCGGTCATCGTCGTCACCGGACATCAGCACTCACGAATCGGGTCGGCACTGCTGGGGCTCGAGGTGGAACAGCAGTTCAATCCCGCCTATGGCACCGGTATCGGCAGCTCTCTGGCCCGCGGGTTTTCTCATCCGGCGATCACCAAAGCCGACGGCACTCTGGTAATGCTGGCCGACATGCCGGCGATCAACCCGGGGCATATCGACCAACTGGTCCAGACATTCCGCCAGCACGGCGGCAACGTGCTGGCGCGCGCAAGCTGCAATGGACAACGCGGCAATCCCGTTATCATTCCCAAGGCCCTTTATGGCGCCATGCGGCACCTGTCCGGCGATAGCGGAGCGCGGTCATTGATCGAGCGGTCGGAGCTGCCGATCGTCGACGTGGAAACCGGTCCCGCCGCGCTTCTCGACGTCGACACGCCCGAAGCGGTCATCCGGGCAGGCGGCGTGCTGAAAAACTGACCACCGCCAGCGCCTGGCACGATCCACCCTACCGATATTCAGACGAACGTCGCCAGGCGCGTCGCGGCGACATCGGCGAGCACCGAGATGGCCAGGGACGACGCCTCTCTTGCCGGCCCGAACAGGCCAATCGGCGCCTTGATCCGAGCCACGTCCTCATCACTGAAACCGAGGCCGCGCAAGCGTTCGATACGTTTGCGATGGGTTCGGGTACTGCCCAGGGCGCCGAGGTAAAAGCCTGGGGCGTTCAGCGCCTTTTCCAGGAACGGCAGTTCCGCGTCCAGATCGTGATGCAGAAGCACAATGGCGCTATAGGCATCGGCCACCCCGTCCAGCCCTTCCGCGGCCCGGGAGGGGTCGAGAACGACGGCATCATAGCCCGAGCACTCCGCCAGCAGGGCAACGCGTTCCGCTTCGATACCGCGCCCCGATATCACCACGCGCGTCACCGGACGGTAGACTGAAACAAAGGTGTCATCATGCCACCCCGCCTGTTCGGGCGGCTCGACGCAGCTCAACGATTGCTGCCGTGGCGAGTAAGCCAGCCCGGCCGGACGGCGCTTGCCGAGACACTCGATGACCTGATCGATGGCATCGATGTCTCTGAGCACATGAAGGGCGATGGTGATGCCGCCTCCGCAGGGCAGCACGATGTCAAAAAATGGCGAGCCCTCGCCATAGAGCACGGAGCGATCACGGCCCTCGGATATGGCGAGAAGCGCCTCGGCCGCGACGGCCGCTTCCACACAGCCACCGGAAACGAAGCCGGCGAATTCACCCTCCTCGGTGACCACCACCTGCGAGCCGAGCGCGCGCGCCGCGCCTCCCCTGATGCCAACCAGCATGGCGATCGCCACACCGCCGCCACGGAAACTGGCCCGCGCGAATTTCAGCAGTTCCAGCGGATCATCGGTCCGCAGCGTTCGGACCGGCGATGTGTTGACCCAGTGGTTCTCCTTCAAGGCCGACTCCGAAACAGATCAATCCACGGCCGCGACATTCAGACCACCGTCCCCACCGGCAGACTGCGCACGCGCTTGCCGGTGGCGGCGAAGATGGCATTGCACAGGGCCGGGGCCACGGGTGGCACCGGCGGCTCGCCCACACCGCCAGGCGGCAAATCATGGTCATCGTTGACCAGATGGGTACGTATCACCCGCGGCGATGCATTGTGGCGCAGCACCTGATAGTCGTGGAAATTGCTCTGCTTTACCCGTCCTTTTTCGAAGGTAATCTCGCTGGTGAGTGCCAGACTCAGCCCCATTACCGCGCCGCCTTCCATCTGTGCACGAATACGCTCGGGGTTGATTTGCGGACCACAGTCCATGGCCATATCCACAGCCAGAACCCGGACCCCGCCCTTCTCGTCCACGGCCACCTCGACCACGGTGGCGGTGTAGCTCATGAAGCTGTAGCAGAAAGCCAGGCCCAGACCATGCCCCTTGGGAAGCTCGCGCCCCCATTTGGCACCTTGGCAGGCGGCCTCAATGACGCCGCGCAAGCGGCCTGTATCATAAGGATAGCGTTCCGGAGACTCGGTGTAGTTCCAGGTGTCCGCCATGTCGCCGGGATCGATCTGGCGTGCTGGACCGATCAGATCGAGCGCGAACTGCCGGTGGTCCTTGCCGGCGCGATGCGCCAGTTCGGCGATGAAACACTGTGCCGCGAAGGCATGGGGGATATTGGCCACCGAGCGGAACCAGCCGATGCGGGCGTGGGCGGCAACCTCCGCGGTTTCAACCCGCACGTTCGGGATCTGATAAGGCATGTTGATGGCCGACATGGCCGACTCGAAAAGCTGCTGCCCCTTGGCGCCCTCGGCGAACAGAGAAGCGATGGTGGGGGCGGCACTGCGGTGCAGCCAGGACCGAACCTTCCCGCTCTTGTCGATGACCGCTTCCAGCCGTTCCGCCGAAACGGTGTGCAGGTAGTCGTGGTGGATGTCATCTTCGCGGGTCCACACCAGCTTGACCGGTGTCCCCTCGGGCATGGCCCGGGCAACAATGGCCGCTTCATCAACATAGTCCGGCTTGGATTTCCGGCCGAAGCCGCCTCCCAGCAGCAGCACGTTGACTTTGACATCTTCCGGCTTGAGCTTCAGCCGGGTAGCCACCGCGGTCCGTGCCGCTTCCGGGTTCTGCACCGAGGTCCAGACCTCGGCACGGCCCTCCTTGATTTGCACCGTGGCTACCGGCGGCTCCATTGACGCATGCGCCAGGTGTGGGATGTAGTACTCAGCAGCGAACCGCTCCGTCTCGGCGGCGCCGTTCCACACACTCACGGCGTCACCGTTATCACGAATGGTTTTACCCGTTGCGCGAGAGGCCTCCACCAGTGTCCTGCGGAAATCGGCGGAGTCGTAGCCGCCGTTGGGGCCGTCGTCCCATTCAATCTCCAGTGCCTCACGGCCCTTGATCGCGGCCCAGGTGTTGCGTGCCACCACGGCAACGCCGCCCAGCGGCTGAAATGCCGGCGCCCCCTGGAAAGCGGGAATCTCCACCACTTTCAAAACACCGGGCACGGCCAGCGCTTTCTCACTGTCGAAACGGCGCAGCTTGCCGCCCACCACGGGCGGGCGCGCCACCACCGCGTAGACCATGCCGGGCAAGCGCATATCCATGCCATAGGTAGCCTGGCCCTTGCCGATGGCCTCCAAGTCAACCAGGCGTACCTGATTCTTACCAATGTAGCGATAGTCGGCGCGCGCCTTGAGTTTAAGCTGTTCCGTCCCGGGTACCGGTTGCCGGGCCGCGTCGGCCGCCAGCTCGCCATAGCCCAGGCGGCGCCCGGAGCTCGGGTGAACCACTTGATGCCGCACCGCCTTGACCTCGGCCACGGGCACCGACCAGCGGGCAGCGGCAGCCGCTTCCAGCATCTGCCGGGCCGCCGCGCCCGCGCGCCGCATCGGCATCAGAAAATGACGCATGCTACGGGAGCCGTCCACGTTCTGGTTGCCATAGCGGGCCTCGTTGGCTTCCGCCTGTACCACCCGCACCCGATCCCAGCTGGCCTCCATTTCATCGGCCACCACCATTGGCAGGCTGGTACGCACGCCGGTTCCCATCTCGGCACGGTGCGCCACGATGGTGACAGTGCCGTCCTCGGCGATGGACACGAAGACCAGAGGATCGTCCACCGTACCGCCCGGCATGGAGTCGGCACCGTACTTCTTGGAATCGGCATCAGCGGCTCTGACGATGGTAACCAGACCACCCGCCGTCACCGCCAGCGTCAGTGCTCCCAGGCTGCCCTGGAGGAAACGGCGCCGCGAGAGTTGTATGGTCGTGGACATTTATTCGCCTCCTTGCGCCAGACGATCCGCCGCCTGCAGGATAGCGGCGCGAATACGAGGGTAGGTGCCACAACGACAGATATTGCCCCCCATGGCACCATCAATCTGTTCTTCCGTGGGCGCCGGTGTGGTCTTGAGCAGCCCCACCGCCGTCATGATCTGACCCGCCTGACAGTAGCCGCACTGGGCCACATTGTTCTCAATCCAGGCTTGTTGCACCACCTGGCCGACACGGTCGGACTCCATGCCTTCGATGGTCGAAATCGCGCGCCCCGCGGCCGCGGACACCGGCGTGACACAAGAGCGGACAGGCGCCCCGTCCAGATGCATGGTGCAGGCGCCACACAGCGCCATGCCGCAGCCGAATTTGCTACCGGTCATGCCAAGTTCGTCGCGCAGAACCCACAACAGCGGCATGTCGTCGGGAACATCGACCTCCCTGGTCTGGCCATTGACGTTAAGCTGGGGCATGGCGAACTCCTTTGCGTTGCACAATCAGCGTGGTGACCATAACCAATAAGGGCATGAGCCCCTACCGCATATCAAGAACGATGCAAAAAAACACTCATCCGATTACGACAGTGCCATGGATTCTGTGCCACATTCGTCTCCGGATGCTGTTTTACCAACATCCGCTAAAAAGCGATGTCAGGTCAATACCGCACCTTTGCCTGTTCCTGCCACGATCCCACCGCTTTGAGACAGCACGCTTACACCTACCCAGGCTGCCGGTGACCGATCGAACCCTAAAATCAAAACTCGTCGGGAATACTTTGATTCATGCCCGCGCCACGTCGCCACCGACGAAGCAGCCAATCCAGCCATGGCGCCATATGCAGCATGCCCATCAGAACATACATCGCCGCCATCCCGGTCCACCAGGACGAATCGTGCATTGAATGAGGCGAATCGCTCAGGCCAATCACCAACGCCATCATGGTGCACACAGGCGTGGCCGCGAAGGCGAGAATGCCGGCCACGCTGGAGGCAGAACGCCCTTCATGTCCGTTATTCATCGCGGTTTCTCCCATGCCCGCCCATTACCTACACTTGCTCATAGGCATCGCGGTGCCGCCACCAGACTCCACCGCTTTCGTTGCGCCCTTTGGGAGCCCGATCAAGCCATTGGTAAACTCCCCAAAGACCGTCGAGGCCACGCGCGTAAGTAGAGTAAGTGTGATAGACGACACCGTCTTCAAGTACAAAAGAACTCATGCCCGGCCGGTCGCGTTCAAAGGTCGGTGCGTCCACACCGCACATGGCCGCGAAGATGGCTTCCGCTTCCTCGCCGCCGCCCTCCTTATCCGCGCGCCAGGGCCGTTCCGGCTCACGATGGAAGTTATATTCAATGCCTTCGCTTTGCTGCCGTTTGGTGTACGAGGCGGAAAAGTCGAAGTTGAAATCGCTGTCGTGTGAAGAGGCCCAGGGAAAATCCCACCCCATACGCTGTTTGAACGACCGCAGCTTCTGTAGTGGTGCCCGGGAGACGGCCCACAACATGACATCATGCTGCGCCAGATGCGTGGCGAAACCATTGAAGCCGTCGGCAATCATCGAACAGGATGGACAACCCGCCTTCCAATCGGGCCCGAACATGAAATGGTAGATCAGCAGTTGTGATCGCCCCTCGAACAAGTCCGCAAGGGACGCCTCGCCCTTGTCGGTTTCAAACACATAGCTCTTGTCCACCGGCACCCAGGGCAAAGCCTGTCGTCGCCGTGCCAGCTCATCGCTGCGCCGTGTCAGTTCCTTTTCCTCCCGCAACAGTTGCAACCGCGCATTCAGCCATTCCTCATGGGTTCCAATAGCATGGCTCGTCATGGTGACACCCTCCAAGTGGTTGTTGGTCATGGGCTATGCTAGGTATCAACCAGCGGGCAGCGTGAGTAACAAAGATGGCGGGATTCCGATGGATTCATTGATCACGGCGGCGGCGCGTGCTCTCGCGGCGGGCGATCCGCTGACCGCGCTCAACCAGGTCGCCCTGCGTGATGATGCCGCCGCGCTGGCCATGCGCGGCATCGCGTTGGCGCAACTCGGAGACCTGCCCCGTGCCGGAGCCTTGCTGAAAGCCGCGGGACGGGCCTTCGGGAAGAAAGAAGCCCTGGCCCGGGCCCGCTGCGTCGTCGCCCGGGCCGAGATCGCACTGGCATCACGCGACCTGGGTTGGTCCGAACAGCCCCTTGAGGCGGCAAGATCCACGCTGGAAAAGCACGGCGAGCGGATCAATGCCGCTCATGCCCGACATATCCGAATCCGGCGCCAGCTCCTGCTTGGTCGTCTTGACGAAGCGGAGCGGGGACTGTCCGGGATCGACGCCGCTTCCTACCCTCCCCCGTTGCAAGCCGCCCATGAATTGGTGATCGCCGGCATTGCCTTGCGTCGTCTACAAACGCGGCGGGCCCGGGCCGCTTTTGCCCGCGCCGGCACGGCCGCCCGCCAAAGCGGCATTCCGGCTCTGATCGCGGAGGTGGAACAGGCCGCACTCACACTGACGGTGCCAGCGGCACGTCTGTTTCACAAAGGCCGGCAACGGGCTCTGCTACTTGAGGAAGTGGAAGCGCTGCTGGCTTCCAATACACTGATCGTGGATGAATGCCGCCATCGGGTCCGTAGCGGCGGCACCTCGATCCCGCTTGTGGGACGCCCGATACTGCTCGCTCTCGCTCGCATGCTGGCCGAGGCCTGGCCGGAAGACGTCCCCAGAGACGTTCTTATTGAGAAGGTATTCCGAACCCGCTTTGCCGACGATTCCCATCGCGCCCGGTTGCGGGTGGAAGTCGGGCGTCTGCGTCGGCGCCTGCGAGGTCACGCCGGAATAAAAGCAACCCGCCGGGGCTTCACCCTGACCCCCGAACCCGGCACTGACGTGGCCGTGCTCACCCCTCCGGTGGACGAAAAACACCCCGCCATTCTGGCCCTGCTTGCCGACGGTGAAGCCTGGTCCAGTTCGGCTCTGGCCCTGGCACTGGGCGCCAGTCAGCGTACCGTGCAGAGAGCCCTTGAATCGCTGGCACGGGAGGAGAAAGTGCAATGTTTCGGACGGGGTCGCGCCCGCCGCTGGCTGCTTCCTCCCATTCCAGGATTCACGACAACCTTGTTACTCCCGGCCCCGCTGCCGGGTGGCTAGGATGAAAACACCCAGGGCAGCAACGAGGACAACAGCATGAACACATCATCAGCCGACCTGATCCGCGAATACGGGCCTTTCCCCGACATTGAGGCCGTCCATGGGGTGTCCTTCGACGGCCAGCACGTCTGGCTTGCCACCGGAGAAACACTGACCGCCCTGGACCCCGACAGCGGCCAAACCGGGCGCTCATTGAACGTCCCCGCGGACGCCGGAACCGCCTTCGATGGGCAGCATTTATTTCAGATCAGCGGAAACCAGATCCAGAAGATCGACCCTCGAAGCGGCTCGATCATCGCCACCCTCCCCGCTCCCGAAGGCGGCAACTCGGGGCTCGCCTGGGGCGAAGGCGTACTCTGGGTGGGCCAGCATCGAAGCCGCAAGATCCATCAGATCGACCCGGAAACCGGAGCGATTCTCCGCACGCTTGAATCCAACCGCTTCGTCACCGGCGTCACTTGGCTGGAGGGAGAGTTATGGCACGGCACTTGGGAAAACGACGAAAGCGAACTGCGACGTATCGACTCCGACACCGGAGAACTGCTGGAGCGAATTGAGATGCCGGCCGGAATGGGTGTGTCAGGGCTCGAATCCGATGGCCGGGACCGTTTCTTCTGCGGCGGCGGTGGCAGCGGAAAGCTGAGAGCCGTCCGCCGCCCCGGATGATGCAAGCAAACCCATTAAGAGAGGGAGGCGCACCGGGGATAAACCCGTGCGCCTCCCTCTGTCCTTGCTTTTTTTCCGTGCTTACGGTTTTTCACTTCTACGGCTTGGAGGGAACCCGCTACCGCTGGCCATGCACCACCGCCAACCCGGCCAGGATCGCGATCATGCCGGCCAGCGACATTGCCGACAGAGCATTGCCGAATACCAGGTAATCCAGCAATACCGTCACCACCGGAACCAGATAGAACAGGCTGGTGACATTGACCAGATTACCGGAGCGGATCATCCGATAGAGCAGCAGCTGTGCCGCCACCGACACCCCCAGCCCCATCCATATCACCGGCACCAGGAACCCCACACTCCATTGCCAATGGAAAGGCTGGAACGGGATCAGCAAAGCGCACAACAGCAGCGTCACCGCGTATTGCAATGGCAGCACCTCGCTCGGCGGCAACGCGATACGCTTCTGCCAAAGCGCACCGACGGTAACGCAGAGCAAAGCGCCCAGAGCAAACGCCATACCGGTCCAGGACAACCTGGCCAGAACCAGACTCTGGTAGACCACCAGCGTCAGCCCAAGCAAAGCCAGCAGCAGTCCCGCCAGACGCCACGGCGAGAAGCGCCGCTCGGTGAGCACCAGGGTGAGAATCGGTTGTGCCCCCAGCACCGTGGCCAGGAGCCCCGGCGTGACTTCATGCTCCAAAGCCAGGAAGTAACACAGGGTGTAAAAACCGATCAGCAGCAGGCCGACGCCAGCCACGGGCAAACGCTGTCCTCGCGGAGGCAGCAGACGACCGCCACGAATCAACAGCAGGGCGCCAAGCGCGAGAGCAAAACGCAGAATCAACAGGGCAAGAACCGAGCCGTGGTCCAAACCCCAACGGGTGACGATGGCGGCACTGCCCCACAGCAACACGAACGTGGCCATGGCGCCCTGGGCCGCCCAAAAGGTATTTTCCGTTTTCATCAAAGCTCATCCATCGAATACGAACGGTCCCGACCTGACGCCGCGGAAACCGGGCGGCGAAGCCGTTAAAGCAGGTCAGGGAGGTAAATCAGCGGTATCAGCCGCGAACGACTTGGCGTACTACGGCAACGGATGTCCGAACCGCGGTGACGACGGAGGAAACCGGTGGGGACATGCCATGATCGCGTACGCGGTCGCCGGGGAAGCGGGCAACTACAGCGACAGGGCGTGCGATCACGTTCATGGGGGAGGATCCGTTCGTTCAGGATTTAACGGTACCCATGTTAATACGGAAACCGACCATGCACCAGTATGATGCATGGCCGCCTCTCATCGTCATACCGCCGCTTTCGCCATCGGTGACACCGGAAACACCCGGTCATAAGCCCAGTTGAAGCTGAAGGCATAGAACAGATAGAACAACACCATGGCGAGGTCCATCAGCAGGGCCTGCAGCAAACCGATCCCCAAATACCAGGCCACCATCGGCAGCAGCATTACCAGCAGGCCGCCTTCGAACAGCACTGCATGCCCTACCCGCATACGCAGGGTTTTCCTGGTATGGCCCAACCAACGCAACATGGCGTGATCAAACCCCAGATTGAAGACAAAGTTCCAGACCGTGGCGATAGTGGCGCCCACCACGCCCAGCACGCCCATATGGCCGACTGGCAACTGAAACAGGTAAGCGCCCACCGGGACCATGATTGCCAGGCCGATCAGCTCGAACAATACCGCGTGACGGACCCGGTCCTGAGTCGTACGCAATGCCATGATGAAACACTCCTCACTGGTTTGACTGGCGCCTAATCTATCTTCAATATTGCGGAAATAAAGTTAGATACCATCTTAAAAACAGATAGATGACTGTCTCCCTGGACCAACTACAGGCCTTCGTCATTGCCGCCGAGACGGGCTCGTTCTCCGCCGCCGCCCGGCGTTTGCACAAGGCCCAATCCGCCGTCAGCACCCAGATATCCAACCTGGAGGAGGATCTTGGGCTGGCATTGTTCAGCCGTGCCGGACGCAGCCCCACACTGACCCCGGCCGGGGAACGCCTGTTACTGGAGGCCAGGGTAATCCTCGACCGGCGTGAACATTTGATCGGCGTGGCGCGCAGTTTCGAGGCTCATGTGGAACAGCGTCTGGTGGTGGCGATCGACGAAATTTATCCGGAACGGATCATGGCCGAAGTGTTCGCCGAATTCGCCGAACACTTCCCCCACGTGGAGCTGGAGTTGCTGTTTCCCATGATGGAGGACGTCAGCCGCCTGGTATTGACCGGCAAGGCCGACCTTGGTGTCATGTGGCGGCAGGAAATTCTGCCCACCGAGCTGGGATTCCAAACCCTCGGCTGGGTGCCGATCAAAATGGTCTGTGGCAAACACCATCCCCTGGCAAAGGTACGGGTGGATTGGGAAGACCTGAAACGCCATCGCCAGATTCTGGTGGCGGCGCACAGCGACGGCCCCGAGAAACAACGTTTACGAGTAGCGCCGGAAGTGTGGTGGGTGGAAAGCCACTGGGTGATCCTGCAGTTGGTGCGACAGGGAATCGGTTGGGCCTTCGTCTCCAGTCACGTGATCGAGGCATCGCCGGTGGCGGCGGATCTGGTGATTCCGGAACTGCAGTTCGATGACTTTGATTTGCCGGTGGCGGTGGAATTGGTCTGGCACAAGCAGCGGCCCAGCGGCCCGGCGGCCAAATGGCTGCGGGAGCGATTCGCCGCTACTCGCATCTGACGCGGGCTCCCTTCAACGAAAGGCCGGTGGTAAAGGCTTCCCCAATTTGAGCACCGCCTGTTCGCTACCGAAAGCCAGAGCCAGTTCATACCATTGGCCGGCAAGCTCCGGGTCCTTGGCTGTATAACGGCCCTGCTCGCAGAAGGTCCCAAGCAGATACAAAGCCGGCGCGAAACCATCACGCGCCAGCGCCTGATAGGTCTCGATCACCTGCGCCAACGCAATCCCGGGAATCGGCTCGCCGTCGATCTCCGTGACCGGTAACGTGTCGGTCTCGAAATAGCGCGCAATCCGGAAACGGGCTTCCGGCCGGCCCGACCCCATCGCCTGTATCCAGTAGCGAAACGCCTGTTCGGCCCGCCCCCGGGAAGGCGTGCCCCGCTCATAAATTTGTGCCAGGCGCACCGCGGCTCGCCCATCCCCCTCCTCCGCGGCCTGCTGATAAAGGGGCAGCGCAGCCCGCAAGCTGGCCTTCGAAGCCAATCCGAATTCCGTCATATACGCCACGGCGTAGCGTGACGGTACGTGCCCCAATTCCAGGCCACGGCGCCACCAATGCAGCGCCCGCTCGTGATTGCGCGGCGCGTTTTCACCATGGAAATAGCTCCAGCCCACCGCGTAGGCGGCGGTGGCCGATGATGGCCGATCACCGGCGACGGCGGCCCGGCGCCACAGCCTTATGGATTCAGATACCTCACCGTCGGAGACAGCGGTATGGCGATGCATGCCAAGCAGCAGCAAGCCGTCGGCGTATTCTTGATCCGCGGCGCGCTGATACCAGCCCACCGCCTTCCGCGTATCGCGGCCCTGGGGCAACCTTCCAAACTCCCACTGCACGCCATACCAGACCTGAGCGGCGGCATGCCCGGCCTCGGCCAGAGTCACCAAAGTGGTCCGGGCATCAGCCACCGCCTGAATATTCTGTCCACTGGAACGATAAAGATGGAAGAGCGCGGCTCGATAACGGTCATCCTCGGAGACCGGCTCCACCGGCAACGTTTCCGGAATGTCCGCCTGATACAAATCATAATAATAGCGGGGGCGATCAACCGGCTCTTTACGGCCAGGTTTGATGATGATTTGTTCCGGTCTCAACGAGATCAGCGTTGTCGATTCATCGGCTGCCGCGGCACCGCCCAGAGACAGAATCAGCAACGCAAACGCGCATGCTCGCCATACCATGATCATTGCGTTTCGCCCCGGTATTGCGTGAGCCATTGCCGCACTCTCGGCTCCACCTCATTGCGCTGCGCCGCAGACAGCATCGCACAGGCGATTTCCTTATTGTTCATGCCCTGTTGATCGCCCAATTCAGCAGCAACCGCAAACCAGAAACAGGCTTCATCAAGATCCTCATCCACACCCGTGCCTTCATAATACAGCGCGCCCAGACGCACTTGTGCCTCGGAGACTCCCTGCGCCGCGGCAAGCCGATACCAGTACGCTGCCTGCCGCGGGTCAGGTTCCATGCCGATACCGGTTTCGAGGATGTAACCGTAGCGGGCCTGGCTGCTGCCGACACCTGCCCGCGCCGCATCCAGATAGTAGCGGTTGGCCACGGTCTGATCCGCGGTCACGCCTTTTCCTTTCTCGTACATCCAGGCCAGATTGTTGAGGGCATCGGTGACCCCCAGCTCCGCCGCGCGACGGGTGAACGTCAACGCGGTGTGCGCATCGGGCTCAACGCCTTCGCCGTTCATGTACATGATGCCAAGCGTGTGTATCGCCAGAGCATGACCGTGCCCCGCCGCCGCCCTCATCCATTCCAACGCTATGCCGTGGTCCTGAGGAACACCATTGCCAAAGTAATGGGCGTTACCGGTTTGATAAAGCTGGTCCGCGTCAGCGTTGGCATCATGGGACAGGATGGCCGGCTCCACTGGATGGCGGCATTCGCTATCCGGGGTCAACGCCAAACCCAGGTCCCGCAGCATTTCCCGGGCACCCTGATGGCCAACCAGGGCGGCGCAGTCCAGCCAGGAAACCGCTTCCATAAGGTCACCGGTCTCTTCCAGATAGGCATTCCCCAGGCGGAAGCGGGCTTCGGTGTCGCCGGCGCGGGCCGCTTTCAGGTACCGTTCTCTTTGCACTGGCGGCGGCCGTTGTTCTTTCGCATCGTCCTTTGCTGTGACGGCCGCAGACGGCTCCCGCGGGTCACCTGCGGACGGAGGCAGCTCTTCGTCGAACAGCACCGCCCAAGCCGCCGCTTTTCCCGTTACAAGAACGGACATCAGGGCGCCGACGCGTAACGCGGTCACTATCCACGTTTTCATTTTCGTATTCCCTGGTTCAGCGGCTGCCCTGTTTCCAGCAAGGCTAAAGAGATTCAGACCACACTCCCATAGTCCAAATGGACTAGGGCCTGTCAGGAACCGGTCGCGCCCTCCCTGGGAAAGCGCGCCGCCCAGGGCTCCGGCGCCAGCCGCGCGGTGTTGGCGATAAAACTGACAGTGGAATAGAACCCGCACAAAGCAAGCACTTCCAACTGCTGTTCGGTTTCCCAATGCCGGACGAACAGCGAGTGCGCCTCCTCACTCAAGTTGCCTTCGCCATGCAGTTCATCAACCACCCGGATCAAGGCTTGTTCCTGTTCGGTCCAGCACGGCGCTTCCGCGGTCCCGTGCCGAGTGGCAACCAACTGCGCGTCATCCAGCCCCGCGGCTTTGGCGAACACCCTGGCGTGCACTCCCCATTCGTACTCGCACCCGTGATGCGCCGTGGTGCGCAGAATGACGATTTCTCTGTCCCGTAATGGCAAGGGGCTGTCCTCGTCCAGCAATCCCGCCGCGCCGAGTTTGCGTAACAGACGGGGACTGCGGGCAAAAACCCGGAACAGGCTTAACACCTCGCCGTCCCGCTGCGGGTAGTGCTTGTCCAGTATCGCTTGAGTCTTGGCGTCGAAGGGCGGTCCCGAAAGGGGCCTCAAATCGTGTGTCATTGTCGTCTCCCGGTCGCTACAATATGTGTAGCACACCTCTCAGTGTCCGCTACTTTTTATGTAGCAGTCAAGTCACTCGATAAGGAATCGCCATGGCCAGGAAGACCGTCAGCCAATCCGTCCGGGGATCGACCACCGGCCGCCCGATCATGGTATTGCTGGATATTCTCGGGCAACGCTGGACGCTCCGTATCTTGTGGGAACTGCGGGATGCCCCCCTGTCCTTCAGAGCCTTGCGTCAACGCTGCGACCAGGTGTCGCCCACGGTCCTGAATGATCGATTGAAAACCCTGCGCGAGCTGGATCTGGTTCAACGGGAAGACGGAACCGGTTATCGTCTCAGCCAGGCCGGGGAGGAACTGGAGAGCACACTGCTGGCGCTCAACCACTGGGCCGAAAAGCACTGGGCCGGGCGCTGAGCCCCCTCTGCTTTGCCCTATCCGGCACCGGAAGGAAGACTCATTGATGGATCGCACTCAACTGCGGGGAACAGGATACGCCTTCGCCACCAGCGCGCTTTGGGGGGCCACCGGTATCTGGGTGGCACTGCTGACGGTTTTGCCGGTGTCTTCCACGCTATTGTTCCGCTTCCTTACCGCCGCCGTGCTACTGGCACCCGCACTGCTGCTCTCCGGCGGTATCCACAAACCCAATCGCCATGGCTATGGCGCGGGAGCCCTGCTGACTGGCTATTATCTGTTCGCCACCGTCGGTTTTTATTTCAGCAATGTGGTCAGCGTCTCGCTGCTGGTATCCACCTCACCGTTCTTCGTCATGTTGATTCGTGTTTGCCGACGGGAGACGTTACGCGGCCAGGAGATAGTCGGAGGAATTCTGGCTTTTGCCGGTGTGCTGGTGCTGATTGGCGGCGGGACGGCGGAGACCGCCGGGCGCCTTCCCGCTCTCGGTAATTTCTGCGGCCTGGGCGCCGCTGTGACCATGGCACTGTATTCATTGGCCGGGCCGCGTTTGCAGGGCCAGGGTTGGACCGTGGTATTGATCAGTTGCCTGCTGGGCGCCCTGATCAGCCTGCCGTTCGCCGCACCGACACTGACATTGCCCGATTGGCCGCAATGGGGATTGTTCGTGGGCCTGGCGCTGTTCTCCACCCTGGCCCCTGGCTATCTCTACCCGCTGGCCTGCCAGCGCATCACGCCCACGGCCGCCACGGTGATCCGCCTGAGCACACCGTTTTTCACCGCCCTGTTCGCCTGGTTGATCCTCGGCCAGACCCTGGGGCTTCACCATTTGCTTGGCGCGCCACTGATGCTCGCCGGGGTTTATCTGACGTTGCCACGGGCGTCTTCACCGGCCTGAACCGCTTCGGCGGACTCCTCCTGACGCCGCCAATACCAGGCCAGCACGGCGCCGGAGAGGTTGTGCCAGACGCTGAACAAGGCACCCGGCAAGGCGGCCATGGCGGTAAAGTGCTTCACCGCCAGCGCCACGCCGAGACCGGAATTCTGCATGCCCACCTCGATGGCGAGGGTGCGGGCACGGCGCGGGTCGAAACGGAACAGTCTGGCGACACCATAGCCGGCGGCCAGGCCGATGCTGTTGTGCAGCACCACCGCCAGCATCACGAGCGCGCCTCCGCTGGCGATGCGGGATTGGTTCAGAGCCACGATGATACCGATCACCAGGACGATGGCGGCCACGGAAATCAGAGGAAAGGCATCCCGCACCCGATCCAGCCGCGCTCCCAGTAAAGAATTGATCAGGGTGCCACCGACCACCGGCAGCAGCACGATCTTCACCAAGGAGAGCAACATGGCGGCCACCGGCACCGGCAGGGTTTCACCCAGATACAGCCAGACCAGCGCCGGTGTCGCCAACACCGCCACCAGGGTGGAAACAGCGGTCATGGCAATGGAGAGCGCCACATCGGCGCGGGCCAGATAACAGATCACGTTGGAAGCGGTGCCGCCGGGGCAGGCGCCGACGATCACCAGTCCGACCATCACCTCCGTGGGCAGGGCCAGGACCTTGGCCACCAGCAGCGCGGCCAGCGGCATGACCAGGTATTGCAGAACCACTCCCAGGCCAATGACGCCGGGCGCCCTGAACACTCGCAGGAAGTCTTCCCAGGTCAGGGTCAGCCCCATGCCGAACATGATCACCATCAGCAGCGGCACGATCCAGTCGGACAGCGCCGCCAGCGGCGCCGGCATGAAATAGGCGAAAATGGAAAATAAAATCGCCCACAGCGGGAAAAGTCTCGCGATCATGCCCTGCCCTCGCTATCTGATGTTGTTGTTCTGGATACCGTCGCGCGGGAGTGTCAGTCGGTGCCCTCCCGGGCCTTGATGGACTCGAAGTCCTCATCCTTCAATTCCGGCAACTGCTCGTCGCAGCCCTGGATGCCCTGGCGGCGCAGATTCTCGCAGACCCGGTCCAGCTTACCGTCCACCGCGTGCATATGATCCAGCAGCGTGCCAATGGCCTCCGCCACCGGGTCGGGCATATCGTTGCTGACGCCATAAGCCTGGAAGCCGATCTTCTCCGCCATTTCCCGGCGATTGCGCTCCTGCTCGTTGGCTGGCTGACGAATCACGCGTCCGGGAATACCAATCACCGTGGCGCCTTCCGGCACTTCCTTGGTAACCACGGAGTTGGAACCGATCTTGGCGTTCTTATGCACCACGAACGGCCCCAGCACCTTGGCGCCGGCGCCGACCACCACGCCATCTTCCAATGTCGGGTGGCGCTTGCCCTTGTTCCAGCTGGTGCCACCCAGGGTAACGCCGTGATAGAGCGTGACGTCGTCACCGATTTCCGCGGTTTCGCCGATCACCACCCCCATACCGTGATCAATGAAGAAGCGCCGGCCAATGCGCGCGCCCGGATGAATTTCGATGCCGGTCAGCCAGCGGCTGAAGGTGGAGATCAGGCGAGCGAGCAGTTTCATACCGTGCCGCCAGCACCAGTGCGCCAGCCGATGGAACAAGACGGCGTGCAGCCCCGGATAATTCAGCAACACCTCAAGGGTGTTACGCGCCGCCGGGTCACGGTGAAAGACGGATTGGATGTCCTCTTTGATCTGCTCGAACATAGTTACCTCAGAGAGCCTGTTTGCCTGCTCTATGAGCGGTCATCCAGGGCCTTGTCAATGGCCACCAGGGTGCCGCGCAGGATATTGATTTCCATTCTGTCGGGGCGGGCGCGCAGGAACAATCGCCGCATGCGTGTCATCACCTGGGCCGGTTTTTCCGGGTCCAGGAACTCACTGCGCACCATGATCCGCTCCAGATGATCGAGGAAGTGCTGGACGGCATCGTTACTGGCCGCCGGCTCGTCCCAGTACATCCGGGGGGGCGTCATGGTGGCGCGATTGGCCCGCGCCGCCTTCGGCACGGTATCGTCGTCGGCCAGTACCAGACGCAGTTCATAAGCAATCAACTGCACCGCCGACGCCACATTCAGCACACCATACTCCGGGTTGGTGGGCACGGAAACATGCAGGTTACAGCGGTGCAGTTCTTCGTTGGTCAGGCCACGATCCTCACGTCCGAACAACACGGCTATACGGGCGTCGGCGGGCTCCTGCTCCAACTGTTGGCCGAGTTCGCGGGGTGTCAGACAAGGCCAGGGAATACGGCGGTGGCGGGCACTGGTGCCCACCACCAGAGTGGCGCCTTCCAGGGCTTCGTCCAGGCTATCGCAAACCCGGGCCGCGGCGAGAATGTCACCAGCGCCGGAGGCACGGGACGTAGCTTCGGCACTGGGGTAGATCTTGGGCGTCACCAGCCGCAGATCGCTCAGCCCCATGGTCTTCATGGCACGAGCCGCCGCACCGATATTGCCCGGGTGGGTGGTCCCCACCATCACCACGCGCACGTTGTCTAACATGATGTATCCAAATCGCGGGAAAGAAAGGGAGTTTAACAGATTCTCACCTGCCCACAGTCCTCCGCCTCTGCTAAACTTCGCGGCAATATGGCTCCTGGTGCCCGTTCAAGGTCGCCGGCCCGAACCGCTCTTTTAAACCGACAGGATACCGGCATGCACGCGCCGCAAGTGAACATTGCTCTGCGAGCCGCCCGCCAGGCGGGCAATCTGATCCGCCGCGCGGCGGAGAACAACGATCCCCTGACCGTGGATCAAAAGGGCATGAACGACTTCGTCACCCAGGTGGACCGGGCGGCGGAAGCTCGCATCATCGAGGTGATTCGCAAAGCCTATCCGCAACATGGCATCCTCGCCGAGGAAGGCGGCGAAATCACCGGCACCGGAGAAGGTGCCGACTATCAGTGGATCATTGACCCTCTGGACGGCACCACCAACTTCATCCACGGTTTTCCGCAATATTGCGTTTCCATTGCTCTGTCCATCAAAGGCCGGGTCGAGCACGCGGTGATCTACGATCCACTGCGCGATGAGGAATTCACCGCCAGCCGCGGCCGCGGCGCGGCGCTCAACGGCCGCCGTATCCGGGTCAGCAAGCGCGCCGGTCTGACCGGCGCCCTGATCGGCACCGGTTTTCCCTTCCGCGCCGACCAGGTCCAGCACCTGGATGCCTATCTCGGCATGTTCAAGTCCATCGCCGAATCCACCGCCGGCCTGCGCCGTCCCGGCTCCGCCGCCCTGGACCTGGCCTGGGTCGCCGCCGGACGCATGGACGGTTTCTTCGAGATCGGCCTGGCGCCCTGGGACATGGCCGCGGGCACACTGCTGATCACCGAAGCCGGTGGCCTGGTGGGCGACCTCGCTGGCGGCCACGGGCACCTGGACTTTGGCCATGTGGTGGCCGGAGCGCCCAAGGTCTTCAAGGGCCTGCTGCAGAAAATCCAGCCCCATCTCACCGCGGCCCTGCGCCGCCAGTAAGCCCGCGCGGGCCCGCTCCCGGCGGGCCCGCCGCCCGCCTGTTTTTCTCGATCACGCTGATTTGTAAATCCGATTTACCAAGGGATGGGATTGCGCGCCGGGCTCTGCTAGCGTAACCCTATACCTCTATTTTCACGGGCGCGGCCACAGGCCGCGCCTCTTGCCTTTGATGCGCTTTCAGGAGAGACACACCATGACCCAGCACAACCTCAAGGACTCTGATCTGTTCCGCCAGCAGTGTTTCATCAACGGGCAGTGGTGTGATGCCGAGGGTGGCGCCACCCTGGACGTGGATAATCCCGCCACCGGAGAAATCATCGGCACCGTGCCCCGCATGGCGGAAGAGGGAACCCGGCAGGCCATCGCCGCCGCCGACAACGCCCTGCCCGCCTGGCGTGACAAAACCGCGGAAGAGCGCGGTAAACTGCTCTACGCCTGGTATGAGTTAATGATGGCGCACCAGGACGACCTGGCCACCATCATGACCCTGGAGCAAGGCAAACCGTTCGCCGAATCCAAGGGCGAAATCGCCTATGCCGCCTCCTTCCTGAAATGGTTCGCCGAGGAAGCCCGGCGCGCCTATGGCAACACCATCCCCGGCGCCCGTCCCGGCCAGCGTATCGTGGTGATCAAGCAACCCATCGGCGTCACCGCCGCGATCACGCCCTGGAACTTCCCCTCCTCCATGATCACCCGCAAGGCCGGCGCCGCCCTGGCCGCCGGCTGCACCATGGTGGTCAAGCCGGCCAGCGCCACCCCCTATTCCGCGCTGGCGCTGGGTGAACTGGCCACCCGGGCCGGCATTCCCGCCGGTGTGATCAATGTGATCACCGGTTCCGCCGCCGCCATTTCCACTACCATCACCCAGTCTCCGGTGGTGCGCAAAGTCAGCTTCACCGGCTCCACCGAAGTAGGCAGCCAGTTGATGGCACAGTGCGCCGAGCACATCCAGAAGGTGTCCCTGGAACTGGGCGGCAACGCGCCGTTCATCGTCTTCGACGACGCCGATCTGGACAAAGCGGTGGAAGGCGCCATCGCCAGCAAGTTCCGCAACACCGGGCAAACCTGTGTGTGCGTGAACCGGTTCCTGGTACAGGACGGCGTACACGATGCCTTCGTGGAAAAACTGGCGGCGGCGATCAATCAACTGAAAGTGGGCGATGGCTTCGAGGACGGCGTCACCCAGGCACCGCTGATCAACGGCGGCGCGGTGAAAAAAGTGCTTGAGCACATCGAGGACGCCAAATCCAAGGGCGCCAAGGTCGTGGTCGGCGGCGCCGCTCATGAACGTGGCGGCAACTTCGTGCAGCCGACGCTGATCACCGGCGCTACCCAGGACATGGAGTTCTGCCACGAGGAAACCTTCGGGCCGCTGGCCGCGGTGATCCGCTTCCAGGACGAGCAGGAAGCGATCCAACTGGCCAACGACACCCCGTTCGGTCTCGCGTCTTACTTCTACAGTGAAAACATCCATCGCGTTTGGCGCGTGGCGGAAGCACTGGAGGCCGGCATGGTGGGTATCAATGAAGGTCTGATCTCCAATGCCGCCGCCCCGTTCGGCGGGGTCAAGGAATCCGGTCTGGGCCGTGAAGGCTCCCTGTACGGCATGGAAGAATATCTGGAAGTGAAATACCTCTGCATGGGCTGATAACGTATGAGGTAACAGCCACGGCGGCGCGTCGGCGCCGCCCGTTTCAAGGAGCCGCCCATGGTTTCCATCGCGTTACTGCCAGGTGATGGTATCGGCGGCGAGGTGATGGCCGCCACCGTGCCGGTCCTCGACACCCTGATGCAGCGGCACCGGTTGCCGCTGGATTACCGGGTCCTCCCCTGGCCCGCCACCGAGTGGCATCGTCAACACGGCAGCATGATGCCGGACGACGCTATCGATCAGTTGCTCGACTACGACGCCTTGCTCTTGGGAGCGTTGGGGGATCCTGGCCCACTGGATCAACCGGACCGCTACCGTCTGCCCGACAGCGTTTCCCTGGCCCCCCTGCTGACGCTGCGTAAATCGCTCAATCTCTGGGCCTGCGAACGCCCCGCCCGCTATTACCCCGGCGTCCCCCGCTACCTGTCCGATCCGCGCGCCAGGGAACTGGACATGCTGGTGATCCGGGAAAACAGCGAAGGGGAATACGCCGGCCAGGGCGGCCGTCTGCGCGCTGGTACCGAAGATGAAATCGCTACCCAACTGGAAGTGTTCACCTACGCCGCCACCGAGCGGCTGATCCGCCATGCTTTCGAACGGGCCCGGCAACGGGCGCGGGAGCGCCGCGATGAAAAGCGCGTGCGCGCGTTCTCCGGACCCGGGGGCGAAACCCGCGAATCCCAGGTTTGCCTGATCACCAAACGCAATGCCCAGGCTTTCTGGGGCGATCTCTATGACCGCGTCTTCCAGCAGGTGGCGACGGAATACGCGGATGTGGCTACCCATCACGAGCTGGTGGACGCGGCGGCGATGAAATTCGTCCAGTGTCCCTGGCGCTTCGATGTGGTGGTAGCCAGTAACCTGCACGGCGACATTCTTACCGATCTGGCCGCGGTCCTGGCGGGCGGTTTGGGGGTGGCGCCCTCCGCCAATATCAACCCCGCCGATGCCAGTGTGCCGGCGCTGTTCGAACCCACCCACGGCTCGGCGCCGGATATCGCCGGCCGCAATCTGGCCGATCCGCGCGCCACTTTATTCAGTCTGGCACTGTTGCTGGAATGGTTGGGACAACGCTCGGTCGCCACCGCCGATACTAAGAACTCGAACGAAAAAAACCGGCTTTTTTCTAGCGCGGGCCACCAATTGCATGAGACGCTGATAACGGATCTCGCTGCCGGACATCCGGCCAGCGGCACCGACGCAGTGGGTCGGCGTATTGCCAACGCGTTACGGTAATCCGAGCAGCGCAACGCGGTATCGACCCGAGCCACGGGGCTTAGAGCCTGTTTAGGGTCTCGGCACGGAGGAGAGAGCGATGCATCATCTGTCTCCATTGCTGGTGCAATCCAGCGGCATCTGCGCGGAGCGCGGTGAAGGAAGCTGGTTGTTCGATGCCGAGGGGCATCGCTGGCTGGATTTCACGTCCGGCATCGGCGTCACCGCCACCGGCCATTGTCACCCCAAGGTGGTGGCCGCCGCCCAACAACAAGTGGCCCGGCTGGTCCACGCTCAGTACACCACTGTCACCCACCCCAATATGCTGCGGCTCAGCGACCGGCTCAGCGAGCATCTGCCCGCCGGCCTCGACGCCGTGGCCTTCTCCAACTCCGGCAGTGAAGCGGTGGAGACCGCCATCCGGCTGGCGCGGCACGCCACCGGCCGCCCCAACCTGATCGCTTTTCAGGGCGGCTTTCACGGTCGCACCCTGGCGGCGGCCTCGCTGACCAGTTCCACCACCAAGGTGCGCAGCGGGTGGGGGCCGATGATGGCAGGAGTGTTCTTCGCGCCGTTCCCGCACACCTACTTGTACGGTTGGGATGAAGAAGCCACCAGCGCCTTTTGTCTGCGTCAGCTCGACGAACTGCTGTTGACCCAGAGTCCGCCGCACGATACCGCCGCGCTGATCATCGAACCAGTACAGGGAGAGTTCGGTTACTACCCGGCACCGGCCTCGTTCCTGGCCGGTCTGCGCGAGCGCTGCGACCGCCATGGCATCCTGCTGATCGCCGATGAGATTCAGGCCGGTTACGGCCGTACCGGCCGCTTCTGGAGCCACGAGCATGCCCGGATCCAACCGGACATGGTGGTCACCGCCAAGGGACTGGCCAGCGGTTATCCATTGTCCGCCGTGGCCGCCGCCAAGGGCTTGATGGCCCAGGGACGCCCCGGCTCCCAGGGCGGCACCTACGGAGCCAACGCGGTGTCCTGCGCCGCCGCTCTCGCCACCCTGGAGGTGATCGAGGAAGAGGATCTGGTCAACCAGGCCGCCGAGCACGGCCGCTATCTGCGTGAACGCCTGGAGGCACTGGCTCGAAAACACGACGACATCGACGAGGTGCGCGGCAAGGGCCTGATGCTGGGCGTCGAGATGGTCCGCGCCCCCGGCCAGCCCGACGGCGAACGCGCCCAAACACTGTTGTCCCGGTGCGAACAGGCCGGCCTGCTGCTGCTGCGCTGCGGTACCCATGGTCAGGTGGTGCGCTGGTTACCCCCTCTGACGGCGAGCCGCCAGGAAATCGATCTGGCGGTGGATACCTTCGAAGACGCTCTGGAGAGCAGTGCATGACGTTGCCGCGCGTTACCGTATTGCTGGCCGAGGACGAGCCTGATCTGCCCGGCCTGGAAAGCCTGGAAGGCCTGGCCCGGATCCACCAGCACCGTGGCGTCGATGGTCTGGCGCCCCGGCTGGCGGAAACCGATGTGCTGGTGGTCACCGACTTTCGCGTCGACGCGCTGGAACGGGCCTGGCCCTCCCCCTGTCCGATTCGTTGGGTGCATGCCACCAGCGCCGGCGTCGACGCACTGATGATTCCACCCTTGCGGGACAGCGATATTCCGGTCACCAATGCCGCCGGCATCTTCGATCGCGGTATCGCCGAATACGTGCTGGGTGCCCTGTTGCTGTTCGCCAAGGACACTCTGGGCAATCTGCGCTATCAACGGCAACGGCAGTGGCGACACCGGGAAACCCATATGCTGCGGGACCAAAGCGCGCTGGTGGTCGGCGCCGGTTCCATCGGCCGGGAAGTGGCGACGCTGCTTGGCGCCCTCGGCATGGACGTGATCGGCACCGCGCGTCGGGCGCGGCAGCACAACGCAGCCTTCGCCCGGGTCCATGCCCAGGAGGATCTGCCGGCTCTGCTCGGCGACGCCGACTATGTGATCATCACCGCGCCGCTGACCCGCCAGACCGAAGGACTCTTCAATACCGACACTTTCGCGCGGATGAAACCCGGCGCGGTATTGGTCAACGTGGGCCGCGGCGCCATTGTGGACACCCGCGCCCTGCTCACCGCTCTGGATGACGGCCACCTCGGCGGCGCCGCCCTGGATGTATTCGAGCAGGAGCCGCTGCCCGCCGATCACCCGCTCTGGGACTATCCCAATGTGATGATTTCCGCCCATATGGCGGGCGACGCCAAAGGCTGGCGCGCCGCCCTGGGCCACCAGTTCGTGGACAACTTTGAGCGCTGGCGCCGGGGGCAGCCCCTGCGCAATCCGGTGGATACTCAGCGAGGTTACGGTCAACGCTGACCTCTCCTCCTGCCGTTCCTCCACCCCCGTGCCGGCACCGCCACCAGCGGAGGAGGCCATCCATGAGCGAGGATATACGCGCCCTGAGCGCGCGGGCACTGCGGCAAGCCTACCAAAGCCGGACGCTTTCCCCGGTGGAGATGACCGAGACCCTGCTCGATCAGATCGAGCGACAGGACCCGGCATTGAATGCCTGGTGCCTGATTGATCGTGAGACCACCCTGGCCTCCGCCCGGGAGGCCGAGCAGCGCTATCTGCGCGATGATAGCCAGGGGTTGCTGGACGGCATCCCGGTGGCGATCAAGGATGTCTTCCTCACACCGATGTGGCCCACCCTGAAAGGTTCCCGCACGGTTGATCCCGCCAAGACACTGGGCAAGCGCGCCCCGGCGGTGGCCGCTCTGGAACGTCACGGCTATGTGCCATTGGGCAAGACCACGACGCCGGAGTTTGGCTGGAAAGGGGTTACCGACAGCCCTATGTGCGGCGCCACCAACAACCCCTGGGACCCGGCCAAAACCGCCGGCGGCTCCAGTGGCGGATCGGCGGCGGCGGTGGCCGCCGGCATGGCGCCGCTGGCCCTGGGCACCGACGCTGGCGGTTCCATTCGTATTCCCGCCGCCTTCTGCGGCATCGTCGGGCACAAACCCACCTTCGGCGAAGTACCGCACTGGCCTGCCAGTCCGTTCGGCACGCTGGCCCACGCCGGGCCGATGACACGCACGGTGGAGGACTGTGCATTGATGATGCAGGTGCTGAGCGAGGCGGACCCGCGCGACGCCCAGGCCGCGCCGCGCCGTCCACAGGATTACCTGGCCGCTCTGGACGGCGACCTCAAAGGACTGCGTATCGCCTACAGCCGCAATCTGGGCTACGTGGACGTGGCCGCCGACATTGAACAGGCCTGTGACGAAGCGGTGGCGGTGTTACGGGATCTGGGCGCCGAAGTGGTGGAAGCCGACCCGGGCTTTCGCAGTCCGCTGGCCGCCTTCGGCCATCTGTTCTACGGCGGCGCGGCCAACGCCTGCCGGGAGCTTGGCGCGCGTCAACGCTCACTGATGGACCCGGCCCTGATGGAGGTGGTCAGCAAGGCGGAGCGGCTGTCGATGCTGGACTATCTGGGCGCGGTGAACGAACGGCTGGCGCTGTCGGAGCGCATGGCGCTGTTCCACGAGAAGTACGATCTTCTGGTAACACCCACGTTGCCGATCACCGCCTTCGACACCGCCCGGGAAGTACCCGTGGACTGGCCCAGCACCCGCTGGCCCACCTGGACGCCGTTCACCTATCCCTTCAACCTCACCGGCCAACCGGCGCTGTCACTGCCTCTCGGCCTGGATCGCGCCGGACTGCCGATGGGACTGCAGATCGTCGGCCGCCGTTTCGATGACGCCCTGGTGTTGCGCGCCGGGCATCAGTTCGAACAGCAACGGCCCTGGCGACGGTTTCCGCCGCTGGCCGGGGTCGACTGACCGGAGGCACTCTCAATGGGTAAGCACCGTCGACAGGAGGCATCGTGAGCGAACTGGACATCGACTTCTACGAATCAGAGGACCCGATCTGGAATCCGGCGCTGCACACCATGCCAGTGCCGGGAATCCGCCGCATGGTGAACCTGGCCGCCACCATGGACGACGTTATTCACCTGTCCATTGGACAGCCGGATTTCAAACCACCGGACCATGTGGTGCAGGCGGCGGTGGAGGCGCTGCAGGCGGGGCAAACCGGTTACACCATGGACGCCGGACTGCCGGAACTGCTGGACGCCCTGGCGGACTACTATCGGAATCGTTATCAACGGCCGCTGGTGCCGGAAAACATCATGGTCACCACCGGTGCCACCGAGGCCATTTACCTGGCACTTACCGCCACGTCGGCCCCGGGCCGGGAATTCATCGTGCCGGAACCGGCCTTTATGCTTTACGCCCCCCTGATCCGCATGAATGGCGGCGTTGTCAAAGCCATTCCCACCCATGCCGAACAACACCATCAGCTGGACCCCGAAGCGGTCATCGACGCCATCGACAACAACACCTGCGCCATCGTGCTCAACTCCCCGAGCAACCCCACCGGTACGCTTTATCCCCGGGAAACCGTGGAGGCCATCGTCCAGGAAGCGGCCTACCGTGGCGTCTATGTGATCAGCGACGAGGTCTACGATCACTTGGTCTACGACGGGCGCGAATACCCCAGCGTACTGTCGTGCTGTGCCGACCTCGACCATGTCATGGTGGTATCCAGCTTTTCCAAGACGTTCAGCATGGCGGGCATGCGCATCGGTTGGTTGATGGCCAGTCAGGGCGCGATCAAGAAGCTGCGCCGCTATCACATGTTCACCACCACCGTGGCCAATACACCCTGCCAGTGGGCGGGGGTGGCGGCCTTGACCGGGGATCGGGGTTTCGTCGATAACATGCTCGCCGAATATCAGCGACGGCGGGATCGCCTGGTGGAACTGGTGGAGCGAACGCCCCATCTCACCGGCTACCGGCCCGACGGCGCTTTCTATCTGTTCCCGTCACTGCCGGAAGGCGTCAATGGCGGCAACGTGGCGCTGAAATTGCTGCGCGAAACCGGCGTCTGCACCGTGGCCGGCGACACCTTCGGGGAGTCCTGCTCCAATGCCATACGGATCAGCTACTCCACCTCCCTGGAGCAGATCGAGGCGGCCTTCGAGCGCATTATTCCTTGGATGGCCAAGCAGGATTTCTGATCAGAATACGTCGCCAACACAACAAAGGGGCCACGAAGGCCCCTTTTGACCGTGCCGGCGATATGGCGCCGGCAATGCCCGCTCAGGGCATATCGTCCACTTCCTTCTTCTCCGGAATGATGAAGTCCTGTTTGTCCACTTTCATCAGGAACAGCATGTTGGTGACCACGTAAATGGACGAGTAGGTGCCCACCGCGATCCCCACCAGCAGCGCTTCGGAGAAAGCGCGCATCACTTCACCGCCAAAGAAGAACAGGGCAATCAACACCAGCAGCGTGGTGAAGGAAGTGTTGATGGTCCGGCTCAGCGTCTCATTGAGGGAGCCGTTGATGATCTTTTCCGGATCGGTTTCACGGGTGTCGCGAAAGTTCTCCCGGATCCGGTCCGCCACCACGATGGAGTCGTTCAGCGAGTAGCCGATCAACGCCAGCACCGCCGCCAGCACCGTCAGATCGAAGGTCCAGCGCGTCAGCGAGAACAAGCCCAGAACAATAATCACGTCATGAAGCAAGGCCACCACGGTGGCGACACCGAACTTGTTGGTGAAGCGGAACCACACGTAAACCAGCATCAAGCCCAGCGCCATGAGCAGAGCGAGACCGGATTCATCGCGCAGTTCGTCGCCCACTTGCGGACCGACAAATTCCACTTGCAGAACCTTCACCCCAGGCAGCTTGCTTTCCACCACCTCGGTAAGCCGGGGCCCTACCTGATCCGCGGGCATATCGTTCAGGGTGGGCACCCGGATACTGATATCCCGGGGCGACCCGTAACGCACCACGGTGGCCTCTTCGAACGGGGTGCCTTCCAGCGCGGAACGCACATCGTCGATGATTACTTCATTTTCGCCCTTGGCCACCACCGAGGTGCCGCCGGTGAAATCCATCCCCAGATTCAGCCCCTGGGTCGCCAGCAGCCCGATGGATCCGATCACCAGAATGATCGACAGCGCCGCGAATACCCGCCGGATGCCCAGGAAATTGATGGAGAAAGGAGCCTTGTTACTCATAAGCACCTCAAATACTCAGTTTGGCCGGCGGACGGGCGCCGCGGCCGTAGACCATTTCCACCATGGCGCGGGTGCCCACGATGGCGGTAAACATGGAGGAGAGGATGCCGATAAACAGAGTCACCGCGAACCCCTGCACCGAGCCGGTGCCGGCGGAGAACAGGATCACCGCGACGATCATGGTGGTGATGTTGGCATCAAGAATGGTGCTGAACGCCTTGGCGTACCCTTCATCGATGGCCTGCCGTGGCCGCACGCCTTTTTTCAATTCTTCCCGGATACGTTCATAGATCAGCACGTTGGCATCCACCGCCATGCCCACCGTCAGGACGATACCGGCGATGCCCGGCAGGGTCAGAGTGGCGCCGGGAATCAGCGACATGATGCCGACGATGATCAGCAGGTTACCGACCAGCGCCACATTGGCGAAGATACCGAACACCTTGTACCAGACCAGCATGAACACCAGAACCAGAACCATGCCCAGCGCCATGGATTTGAGGCCGGCCTCGATATTTTCCGCCCCCAGGCTGGGCCCAATGGTCCGCTCCTCGATGATGGTCACCGGCGCAGCCAGGGAACCGGCACGCAGCAGCAGCGCCAGCTCGGACGCTTCCGCCGGGCTGTCCAGACCGGTAATCCGGAAGCGGCTGCCCAGAGTGTCCTGGATGGTGGCCACGTTGATCACGTAACGGTCGGTGGTGCTCACCGGCACCTGTTCAGTCTCACCGTTTTCGTTGGTGCGCGAGCGCATCTCGGTCTTGGTTTCGATGAACAGCACCGCCATGGGATTGCCGACGTTCTGCGACGTCACCCGCTGCATCCGGCGGGCACCGGCGGAATCCAGGGACACGTTCACCTGCGGAGTGCCGTTTTGCGGATCGAAGCCCATCTGCGCATTGGTCACTTCGTCGCCGGTGGCGATCTTGGCGCGGTCCAGAATCACCGGACGATCCCCCTGACTGCGGAAGGGGAAAATCTCGGTGCCCGGCGGGGCCACGCCAGTGGCGGCGCGGCTGGCCGGGTAATCCTGATTAACCAGCCGGAACTCCAGGGTGGCGGTACGGCCGAGAATACGGCGGGCCTGGGCCGCGTCCTGTACCCCGGGCAGTTGCACCACGATGCGATCCGCCCCCTGCCGTTGCACCACCGGCTCGGCCACGCCCAGTTCGTTTACCCGGTTATTCAGCGCGGTACGGTTCTGATCCACCGCGTAATCCTGCATTTCCTTGAGGGCGGTCGGGTTCAGGTTGAACACCAGCACGCGCTGCTCGGGCTCGGAGTCCAACGAGAATTCCGGCAGCGCGTTGCGCAGCAGGGTGCGGGCGGAATCGGCGTCTTCGGAGTTGGCGAACTGCACGCGCAATTGCTGGCCATCTTGCTGCACGTCGCGGTAACGAATACCTTCGTTTTTCAACGCCAGTTTGATCTGGCCGGCCCAGGCTTCCATACGCTGGTTCACCACCGCGTCCATATCCACCTGCAGCAGGAAATGCACGCCACCGCGCAAATCCAGGCCCAGATTCATCGGCGAAGCGCCGATGGCACGCAGCCATCCCGGAGTCGTGGGCGCCAGGTTCAGGGCCACCACATAGTCATCACCGAGGGAACCGGCCAGAAGCTCGCGGGCACGGAGCTGGCTGTCATTATCGCTGAAGCGCACCAGCCAGGAGCCACCATCGATGTGTTCGCCAGGCCCATGTTCCAGACCCGCCTGATCCAATTGCCGCAGCACGCGCTGGCTGGCACTGTCGGACACCACGCCACCGGCCTTGGCACTGCTGATCTGCACGGCCGGCGCATCGGGGAACAGGTTGGGAAGAGCATAAAGGCCGCAAACGAACAGCACGGCCATGAGCAGGAAGAATTTCCAGCGCGGGTAGCGGGTCATAATCGTCTTCCGGTATTGCCGGGAGGTGGCGGCCCGGAGCGACCGGGCCGGACACACCTCTTTTTATATGGATTTGATGGTGCCCTTCGGCAGCGTGGCCTGGACACTCTGTTTTTGCAGTTTGATTTCCAGATTATCGCTGATTTCCACCACGACGAATTCGTCGGTGACCTTGGTCACCCGGCCGAGAATACCGCCAGCGGTTACCACTTCGTCACCTTTGTTCAGGTTCTGCACCAGATTGCGGTGTTCCTTGGCGCGCTTCTGTTGCGGACGGATCAGGAAGAAATAGAACACCGCGATCATCACCACCAGCATGATCAGTTCAATGCCACCGCCCGGTCCTCCGGCGGCTTGTGCATAAGCGGGCGAAATCAACCAGTTCATCTCAATTCTCCACGTTTTCGCGTTAAAGAGCAGGCACATCGCGGCCCATGGCCGCGTAGAAGTCACCGACAAAGGCGCTCAATGTACCCGCTTCAATGGCCCCCCGCAATCCAGCCATAAGCCGTTGGTAATAGCGTAGATTGTGGATGGTGTTCAGCTGCGCGCCGAGCATTTCACCACAGCGATCCAGGTGATGCAGATAGCTGCGGGAAAACTGGCGGCAGGTGTAGCAATCGCAGCCCTCCTCCAGCGGCGACAGGTCGTCGCGGTGGCGGGCATTACGAATTTTGATCACCCCTTCACGGGTAAACAGATGACCGTTGCGCGCATTGCGGGTGGGCATCACGCAATCGAACATATCCACCCCGCGGCGCACCCCTTCGACAATGTCCTCCGGCCGCCCCACCCCCATCAGATACCGGGGCCGGTCAGCGGGCATATGCGGCGTGATCCCGGCCAGGGTACGCCGCATCTCCTCCTGCGGTTCACCGACGCTGAGACCGCCAATGGCATAGCCGTCAAAACCAATATCCGTCAGACCGGCCAGGGATTCGCGGCGCAGATTGTCGTACATGCCCCCCTGTACGATCCCGAAACAGGCCGCATCGTTCCCTTCATCTGCCACATGGGCCGCTTTCGAGCGCCCCGCCCAGCGCAGAGACAGCCGCATGGACTCGGCGGCCTGGGTCTCGGTGGCCGGATACGGAGTGCATTCGTCGAAGATCATACAGATGTCGCTGCCCAGAGAGCGCTGTACCTGCATGGCCCTTTCCGGCGTCAGTTCCACCCGGTCGCCGTTGATCGGGTTCTTGAACACCACGCCCTGCTCGGAAATCTTGCGCAGCTCACCCAGGCTGAACACCTGGAAACCGCCGGAATCGGTGAGAATTGGCTTGTCCCACTGCATGAAACCATGCAGCGAGCCATGACGTTCGATGATCTCGGTGCCGGGACGCAACATCAGGTGAAAGGTGTTGCCCAGACAGATCTGCGCGCCGCTGTCGGCCAGATCCCGGGGCAACATGGCCTTGACCGTACCGTAGGTGCCCACCGGCATGAACGCCGGTGTCTCCACCTCACCACGGGGAAAGGTCAAACGGCCCCGGCGCGCGGGGCCATCGGTGGTCAGCAGATCAAAGCTCATTCGGGACATGAAAAAACCTTATGTTCACACATCGGGCTGCCGTTCGATGAACATGGCATCGCCGTAACTGAAGAAGCGGTAGCCTTCACGGACCGCTTCCTGGTAAGCCGCCAGCACCCGTTCCCGGCCGGCAAAGGCGCTGATCAGCATCAGCAGGGTGGAACGCGGCAGATGGAAGTTGGTGACCAGGGCGTCCACCTGACGAAAACGATAGCCGGGATAGATGAAGATGTCGGTTTCCGACTCCCCGGCGCTCAGCGCGCCGTCGGCACTGGCTGCTTCCAGGGCCCGCAAGGCGGTGGTTCCCACCGCCACCACCCGGCCACCACGAGCCCGCGTCGCCAGCACCTGCTCCACCAGCGCCTCGCTGATCCGGAAACGCTCGCTGTGCATGTGGTGCTCTTCCACCTTGTCCACGCGCACCGGCTGGAACGTGCCCGCCCCCACATGCAGAGTAACGAAGCCTGTTTCCACGCCCTGGCCCCGTAACTGCTCGATGAAGGCCTCGTCGAAATGCAAACCGGCGGTGGGCGCCGCCACCGCGCCTGGCTCCCGGGCATATACGGTCTGATAGCGCTGCAAGTCGGTATCTTCATCCGGGCGGTCAATGTAAGGCGGCAACGGCACATGGCCAATGCGTTCCAGCGCATCCAGCACCTGCTCGCAACCGGTAAACGCCAGGTGGAACAATTCTCCGCGCCGGCCGCGGACCTCCGCCGCCACACCCTGATCGAATTCCAGCCAGCCACCCGCCTTGGGCGACTTGGAAGCCCGCACATGGGCCAGCGCCTCGCGCCCACCGAGCAGGCGCTCGACCAACACTTCCACCCGTCCACCGGTTTGCTTGCGGCCAAACAGACGAGCCGGAATCACCCGGGTGTCGTTGAACACCAGCAGATCACCAGGCTTCAGCCAGGCGGACAGATCCGGAAAGCGGCCATGCCCCGTCCCCGCACCGGTCAGCGTCAACAAGCGCGCATCGCGCCTTTGCGCTGGCGGATAGCGGGCGATCAGCTCGTCCGGTAAGTCAAAATCAAAGTCGTCGACTTGCACGTATCACCTGTGTTCAGGAGCGTTCTTTGCCGTTTTTCGGCATTTCCACCGTGGCGGTGAGGGACAATCGGTCATGCAACGTTTGGTGTGGGTGCACCAGCACCACCAGGTAACCAGCCCCCAGCATCAGCCAGGACACACCGGCGGCGGCGAACCGGGCCAGGGTCTGCCAGAATCGCACCGGACCACCACGGTAGTCACGAATTTGCAGCCGCCAGGCGCGCATCCCCAGAGTCTGGCCACCATGCAGCCAGAACCAGGCATAGAAGGCCCAGGTTTCCACCAGCAGCAGGGGGAACAGCACGCCTTTCAGCACCACCGGGTCAGCCCGGGTGACACCGTTGATCTCCTGGGTCGGCAACCCCGTGTGGTTATAAACGATGACGAAAATCCCGGCGGTTATGAACCATAACGCCAACACCAGAAAGCCATCATAGACCAGCGCCATCAGCCTTTTGATCAGGCCCGCGGGTCTGGCATCTTCGATCATCGCTGCTCCATACGAGTTACCCGGGCGACGGCCCACAGGGTGACCGCCACGGCTGGTGGTCACAAATAAATCGCCGGGAGCGATTTTTGACGTCGTCCCAGCGACGGCCCACAGGGTGACCACCATGGACGGTGGTCACAAACAAATCGTCCGGAACGATTTTTGACGTCGCTCCGGCGACGGCCCGTAGGGTGACCATCATGGATGATGGTCACAAAAAAGCCCGCTCGGCGCGGGCCTTGCAAATCCTCTGCGGCACGGTCGGCTCGGCGACCGGCCCAAACGGCCGTTATTCTAGCAAACCCGGGGCCTCCTGTCCCACCGCGGACCGGCGTCACAGCCCGTCATCATGGTTGTTGCGAGGTGCCCCCGAGCGGCTGTAAAAGGGCACTATGACCCCGGTCAACGGGGTGCCACCCGGAGGGTGTCCCATGTCCGGCTTCCGCCTGTACGCCCTGCTCTTCCTGGTTGCCCTGTCAGCGCCCCTGACCGACACCATCGTCGCCGCTTCACCCTCCTCCACGCCGTCCCTTGGTGAGCAGATCCGGGGTCACTATGAGACCGTGCTGCCCTCCCTGCCACCGGACAAACAACGGCACTACGCGCTGCGTCTGTACCGGCTGACCGGTGATGACGCTTATCTGCCGCCAATTCGCGATGAGGTCCTGGGCATACTGCCGCGCTGGCAAAAGGCCATGCGGGCCCTCCCCTACGCCAGCCAACGACAGGCCCTGGCCAATCAGATAGTGGATGATTACCGCGACGACACCCCGAAATACCAACGGCGCAAGGCCTTGCTACGCCGTAGCGGGGAGCTCCCCTTCGCCAAGCAACTGCTGTACCGCGTCAATCAGCTCGAGGAGTTGCATCTTGCCGGCGTACCACCGTTTCAGGACACCGACCGAGCCCTGGCCTATCTCAGGGAATTCGATTTCCAGCCCTTCGTGCTCGATCCCGAGGTCATCAAGGTGTACTCGGCGCAGACCGCGAATCTGGTCTACTACCTTTATCGGCTCGGGTTGCAGGATCTGCGGGAGCCCTACCAACAAGCCTTCCGGAGCGTCTATCCCCCCGACACGCTACATCAAGGGCTGGATCTGCAGGAGAAAATCTACGGTATGACCCATCTGGTGATCGCCGCCAGCGGCTATTACCAACATGCCGTGGCGCGCAAGGACTTTGCCTGGATTTTCGATTATTTCGAGCACCGGGCCGGCCACGTCATCCAAGGCACCAAGCCGGATGTGTATACCGAGATGGCGCTGTGTTTCCTGCTCGCGGAAGAGCTGGACAACCCGGTCATCGGCAAGGTCAAAGCGGCGCTGGAACGGGAGTTTGATGACAAGGCGGACATGATTCCGGCCACCGACGGCAGCACCGACCCCGCCCGCGGCGAGCACCGCAACACCCTGGCGGTGATGCTCTATTACTGGCCGGAGAAGCTGCACACGGGGCCGGATCTGTCTCCAGGAAAGCCCCCGGAAACGAAAACGCCGGGCTTGGCCCGGCGCTTCCCCGACGCTATCACGCCGTCAATTTGGTACCAGAGGCCGGACTTGAACCGGCACGCCCGCGAAGGCAACGGATTTTGAATCCGTCGTGTCTACCAATTCCACCACTCTGGCAAGGGATGGCAACAGCCTGCATCAGGCCATCGGCCGGCGAGTATACCAATCTCGCCGGACAATGCCAGCCATTATGCCGTGGATATCGAGGCTACCGCACCCGCAACAACAACCAGACGCCCAGTATCAGGCAAAGCACCGGCGGCAGGCCGGCGGCGAGCAGCGGCTCGGTGCGGAACACCAGGGAGAGGTGGCCAAAAAACTGCTGGCCATAGTGGAAAATCAGGCCGGCCACCACCCCGGCCGCCACCCGCAGCCCCATGGTTACTTCCCGCAACGGGCCGAAGACAAAGGAAATGGCGATCAGCACCATGCCGATGGTGGCGGCGGGCATCAGCAGCTTCTGCCAGAACGACAGCATATAGTCGGCGGTTTCCAGTCCCTGCCGCTTCAGGTAGGAAGCGTACTCTATCAGCTTGGCCATCCCCAGACGCGCCGGGTCCAGCACCACGATACTGAGCAATTGCGGTTTGAGGCTGGTCTCCCAGACGCCGTGTTCCTCACGATAGGTCTCGGTGCGCTCCCCCTGAAAGCGGGTACCCTGCACGCCTTCCAGGGCCCAGGAATCACCCTGGTAGATGGCCCGCTCCACATACAGGCTTTCCGCCAGCTTGTGCTCTTCATCAAAGCGGTAACGGGTCAGGCCGTACAGCACCCCGTTGGGTTGCACCGCGTTAATGTGGATGAACTCATCCCCTTCCCGGTGCCAATAGCCGTATTTGCTGCGGATGGTTTCACCCCCTCCTTCCTGCAACGAGCGATTGCTCTGCGCCACCTGCTCCGAGTACGGGGCCAGGTACTCCCCCACCGGCACGGACAACAGCATCAGGAAGATCACTGGCCGCAGCACCATCCAGGCGATCCGCAAAGTGGATATGCCCGCGGCACGGATCACCGCCAGCTCGCCGTTATTGGCCATCAGCCCCAGACCGATCAGGGTCCCCAGCAGGATCGCCAGCGGCAGGTACTCGTTGAAACGGCGCGGCACAGTGGTAACCACGAACTGCAGCGCCTGCAGCGCCTGATAGCCGCCACGCAGAAATTCCAGCTCGTAGACGAAACTGAACAGGCAGTCCAGGGCAATGATAATGCCGACAATGGCCAGGGACGGAATCAGTACCGCCCGCCAGAAATAGCCTCTCAGCAGTTTCATGTGTTCCTCCTGCGGCGCCACAACCGGTCGCCGTAATAGAGGAAGAACACCGCCACCGCGGCCAGCGCATGAATCCAGATCATCGAGTAATACCAGGGCCGCTCACCGCCGGAATCCGCCATCCAACTGCGCATGGTAAGCAACAAACCGACGTACAGCATGTATCCGAGCACCGCCGGAATCATCCGCAGGAAACGCCCCTGGCGCGGGTTGACCTTGGCCAGCGGGATCGCCGCCAGACACATGATCGGGACCGTCAATACCAGTGACCAGCGCCATTGCAACTCCGCCACCGCCTGATTATCGCCAGGGCTCTCCAACAGTTCGCCGGTGGTGCGCCCTCTTACCTTGGGCGGCCGGCTCGAGGTGTTTTCACTGCCGATACGGACCCGGGCCTTCTCGAACGCCACTTCCTGATAATCCGCTTCGCCGGGCTTGCCCTGGTATTGGTAGCCGTCGCGCAATTCCAGGTAGTTGATGCCATTCTCGTCCTGCACCAACCGTCCGGTATGGGCCCACACGGTGAGTACGCGCCCGGCCTGGGAATCATCAAACCGGGCATCGGCGACGAATACGTTCTCCAGATAACCGTCCTCGCGATTAAGACTCTCCGCGTAGGTGGCCCGCTGGCTGCCATCCGAGCCGCGCACCAGGAACCGGCCCGGTGTCAGCAATTCCAGCACCGAGCGGCCTTTTTGTTCCTCGAAGATGCGGTTTACTTCGGCATCACCCCGGGGCGTGACGTACAATGAAAACAATGCCACCACGCTGACCGCCACCAGCACCGGCACCACCAGTGAGCGGATGATCCGGCCGTGCCCCTGGCCTCCGGCTTGCAACACCACCATCTCGTTGTCCATGTGCATACGTCCCAGCACTAGCAACAGAGAGATGTACAAGCTCAACGGCAAAATCATTTGCAGGAATTCCGGTAACCGGAACGCCATCACCAGAAACAGAGCGTCCGCCGCGATCTGACCGGCGGCGGCCTCTGCCAAATACTTGATAAAGCGACCACTGACCAGCACCATCACCAAAATGAAGGTCACCAGCACCGTGGTCACGAATACCTGACGATTTATGTAGCGGTGTAGTATCAACGTTGGTCCCGCCCGCACCTGTTCCATCTTTGCAGTGTGCGGCATTGTAACTCAGGAGAGAGCATGGAGTACGCAATTAGCCACTCGGCCCTGCCGAAACTGAAAGCAGATTGTCTGGTTCTGCCACTCGGTAGCGCTTCCACCCTGCCGGAAGCCCTGCCCGATGAGACCCGCGCATCGGTACAGGCGTTCATCAAAACCGGGGATTTTTCCGGCAAACAGGGTCAGGTCAGCTGGTTGCACAATCCGCCGGGCGTCGCCGCCCGCCGTTTGCTGCTGGTGGGCTGCGGCGACAAGACCGAGCTCGACGGTCAGGCCTGGCAGCGTCTGGTCACCGGCGCCACCAAGCAATTGCTCGCTTCTCCGGTGAAACAAGCGGTGCTGATGCTGGACACCGTCAAGGTTGCCCGAGAGCTGGACTGGCGGGTGCGGGAAGGGGCCCGGGTAGCGGAGGAAGCCAGCTACCGGTTCGACGACTACCGCAGCAAACCCGCCAAGGCCGCCGCCCTGCGCAAGCTGACATTTTGGCACGCGCAACGCGATGCTGCCCTGCGTCAGGCCCTCAAGCAAGGCCGGGCCGTGGCCGCCGGCACCGCTCTGGCACGCGATCTGGGCAATATGCCTCCCAACGACTGCTATCCGGAGTATCTGGCCGAGCGCGCCAAGGCCCTGGGCAAGGAATACGACAAGTTGACGGTGAAGATCGTCACTCAGGCCCAGGCGGAGAAGATGGGCATGGGGGCTTTCCACGCGGTGGCCAAGGGCAGCACCCGGGAAGGGTGCCTCATCGTGATGGAGTACAAGGGCGCCACCGGCAAGCCGGTGTCCCTGGTTGGCAAGGGGATCACCTTCGATACCGGCGGCATCTCCCTTAAACCGGGCGCCAACATGGACGAAATGAAATACGACATGGGCGGCGCGGCGAGCGTTTTCGGTACCGTCAAAACGGTCTGTGAGCTGGGCCTGCCGATCCATCTCGTGGCCGTGGTGGCCGCGGCGGAAAACATGCCCGACGGCGGCGCCACCCGTCCCGGCGATATCGTCAAAACGCTGTCCGGACAAACCGTGGAAATCCTCAACACCGACGCCGAAGGCCGCCTGGTGCTGTGCGACGCCCTCACCTATGTGCAGCAGAAGTATAAGCCGCATACGGTCATCGACATCGCCACGCTCACCGGCGCCTGCGTGATCGCTCTGGGCAGCCACGCCCAAGCGGTGTACGCCAACGACGATGTGCTGCGCGAGTCATTGCTGGAGGCGGGCCAGGATACCGGCGACCGGGGCTGGCCGATGCCGCTGTGGGAGGATTACCAAAGCCAGTTGGACAGCCCCTTCGCCGACATGCAGAACATCGGCGGCCCGAAGGGCGGCTCGATCACCGCGGCCTGTTTCCTGCACCGTTTTGCCCGGGACGTGAATTGGGCGCATCTGGACATCGCCGGAACCGCCTGGATCAGCGGCGGCAAGGACAAGGGCGCCACCGGCCGGCCGGTACCGATGCTGACCCGCTATCTGATCAATCTGGCCGGCAAGGGCTGAGACATTGACCGAGGTTTTGTTTTACATCACCGAGCAAGCCGGAACGGGGGTGCGTGACGCCCTCGCCTGGCGCATCGCGGAAAAGGCCTGGCGCCAGGGGCGCCGGATCTACGTCCACTGCCAGGACGAGGCCCATGCCCGTGAGCTGGATCAACAATTCTGGGCGCAGCCGGCTTCGGGCTTCCTGCCCCATTCCCTGCTCGGTGAGAGCCCGGCACCGGTGGTGCTGGGCTTTGGCGACGACCCGGGCAGTCACCACGACGTGCTGATCAATCTGGCGGCGGCGGTACCGGATTTCGTCACCCGCTTTGAACGGGCCGCCGAGATGATCACCGGCGACCCACAGCAGCGCGAGGGCGGCCGTGAGCGGTTCCGTTTTTATCGGGAAAGGGGCTTTCCACTGAAAACCCACAACCTCTGACGGCAGGCCCCGGTTCCGGTATAATCCGCCTTTCGTTTTTGCGATGAAAGACAGCGGAGATCATGGACAAGACCTACCAACCCGATCGTATCGAGCAGGCCTGGTACAACACCTGGGAGGATGCGGGCTATTTCCGCCCTTCCGGCCAGGGTGATGCCTATTCCATCATGATCCCGCCGCCCAATGTGACCGGCAGTCTGCATATGGGCCACGCGTTCCAGGACACCATCATGGACACCCTGATCCGGTTCCGCCGGATGCAGGGACGCAACACGCTGTGGCAGGTGGGCTCCGACCACGCCGGCATCGCCACTCAAATGGTGGTGGAACGGCGTCTGGCCGCCGAGGGCAAGAACCGCCACGATCTCGGCCGCGATGCTTTCATCGAGAAAATCTGGGAATGGAAGGCGGAGTCCGGCGGCACCATCACCCGCCAATTGCGCCGCATGGGCGCCAGTGTCGACTGGACCCGTGAGCGCTTCACCATGGACGAAGGCCTGTCCAACGCGGTACGCGAAGTGTTCGTGCGCCTCTATGAGGAAGGCCTGATCTACCGGGGCAAACGTCTGGTGAACTGGGACCCGGCCCTGCATACCGCCATCTCCGATCTGGAAGTGGAAAACAAGGAAGAGCAGGGTCATCTGTGGCACTTCCGCTACCCGCTCTCCGATGGCTCCGGCCATCTGGTGGTGGCTACCACCCGCCCGGAAACCATGCTCGGCGATACCGCCGTGGCGGTGCACCCGGAAGATCCGCGCTACAAGGACCTGGTTGGCCAGACCATCCGCTTGCCGCTGGCCGACCGCGAGATTCCAATCATCGCCGACGACTACGTGGATCCGGACTTCGGCTCCGGCTGCGTGAAGATCACCCCGGCCCACGACTTCAACGACTATGAAATGGGCAAGCGGCACGACCTGCCGATGATCAACATTCTCACCATCGATGCCCACCTCAACGACCAGGTGCCGGAAGCCTATCGCGGTCTGGACCGCTACGAGGCACGCAGAAAGGTGGTGGATGATCTGGACGCCCTGGGTCTGCTGGAAAAGGTCGACGATCACACCTTGCAGGTGCCGCGCGGCGACCGTTCCGGCGTGGTCATCGAGCCCTACCTCACCGATCAGTGGTTCGTGGCGGTGGAAAGCCTGGCCAAACCGGCCATCGAAGCGGTGGAAAACGGCGACATCCAGTTCGTGCCCAAGAACTACGAGAACATGTATTTTTCCTGGATGCGCGACCTGCAGGACTGGTGCATTTCCCGGCAGCTGTGGTGGGGACATCGCATTCCCGCCTGGTACGACGAGGACGGCAATGTCTATGTGGGACGCAGCGAGGAGGAAGTCCGCGCCGCCCATGATCTGGATGATCGCCCGCTCAGCCAGGACGAGGATGTGCTGGACACCTGGTTCAGCTCCGCGCTGTGGACCTTCTCCACCCTGGGCTGGCCGGAACAGACCGAGGAATTGCGTACCTTCCATCCCAGCAGCGTGCTGGTTACCGGCTTCGACATCATTTTCTTCTGGGTCGCGCGGATGATCATGATGACGCTGAAGTTCACTGGCGAAGTGCCTTTCAAGAAGGTGTACGTGCACGGCCTGGTACGGGATGCCGAGGGCCAGAAGATGTCCAAGTCCAAGGGCAATGTGCTCGATCCGCTGGATTTGATCGACGGCATCGACCTGGACAACCTGGTGGAGAAACGCACCCGCGGGCTGATGCAACCTCAGAAGGAAAAGCAGATCAGCAAGCGTACCCGGGCGGAATTTCCCGAAGGCATCAACAGCTACGGCACCGATGCGCTGCGTTTCACCTTCCTGTCGCTGGCCTCCACCGGCCGTGACATCAAGTGGGACATGGGCCGCATCGAAGGCTACCGTAACTTCTGCAACAAGATCTGGAACGCCGCCCGTTATGTGATGATGAACACCGAGGGCCAGGACTGCGGCGTGAATGAGAAAGAGGGTGAAGTCAGCTTGTCACTGGCGGACCGCTGGATCATCTCCGCGTTGCAGCGGGCCGAGCGCGAAGTGACCGAGGCACTGGATCAGTTCCGCTTCGATGTCGCCTCCCATGCCGCCTATGAATTCATCTGGAACGAGTACTGCGATTGGTATCTGGAGTTGTCCAAACCGGTGCTCTATAGCGACGATTATTCGGAAGCGGAGAAGCGCGGTACCCGCCGCACCCTGGTGCGGGTGCTGGAAGCGATTCTGCGTCTGGCGCATCCGTTCATGCCGTTCATTACCGAGGAAATCTGGCAGAAGGTGGCACCGCTGGCCGGCAAGATGCCCGCCACGGATGCGAGTAAAGCGCCTGCTGAGGATACAGGTATAGGGAACACCACCATCATGCTGCAGCCCTATCCCCACCCCGAGCAGGACAAGGTGGATGAACAAGCGGAGCAAGACATCGAGTGGATCAAGGCGGTGATCACGGCGATCCGGAATATCCGCGGCGAAATGCGCATTCCTCCCAGCCGCACCCTGGATGTGTACTTGCACAATGGCAAGGACGAAGACCAGCGTCGCCTGCAAGCCAACCACAATTTCCTCTGCCGCCTGGCCAAGTTGGACAGCATCAGCTGGCTCAACGCCGACGATTCCGCGCCGGCCTCCGCCACCAGCCTGGTCGGCGACATGGAAATCCTGGTGCCCATGGCCGGACTGATCGACAAGGACGCGGAAATCGACCGCCTCACCAAGGAAGTGGACAAGCTGCGCAAGGAGGTAGGGCGCGCGGAAGGGAAGCTGAAAAACCCGGCCTTTGTCGACAAGGCGCCGGAAGCCGTGGTCACCAAGGAAAAAGCCAAACTCGACGACTACCGCTCCCAGCTTGCCCGTCTGGAAGACCAGTTGGAAAAGATCAAGTACCTGTAACCGCCCGATCCCGGATCAGGACTGCCGCTTCAGCGCCCCTGGAGTGGCTTCCTGGCCCAGGATCACCGATTCCGCGATCCCGATCATGGTGCGCTGGCAAAGATGCAGCCGCTCCTCGCTGAACTCCCCACCTTCGAAGACATAAAGCGAATAGCTTTCCAGAATCCACAGCATGGTCCGCATCACCAAAGGGTCAAAATCACGGCCGGTAAGCCGGTTGATTTCAGCGGTGAGCACCTCGGCGGCAATGGTCTGGGCCCGGTCCCGATGCGGCGCCAATGCCGAATTGGAACTGCGCGCCTCTTCCATCATCAGCTTGATCACCGGCCCCATGCTGATGTGGTAGTCGAAATAGACCTTGGTGGTGTTGTGGATGATCTGCTGAACGGAACGGGCCTGGCGCATTTCATGATGGAAATGCAGCAGCATATTGTCGACGAAGATGCGGTAGATATTCTCCAGCACATCCACCTTGTTGCGGAAGTACTTATAGAAAGTGCGCCGTGACACATTCGCCGCACTCAACAGATGTTGCACCGTGGTACGCTCGACACCGCGCTGAGCGAATACCTGCACGGAATGAATCAAAATTTCCGCCCGCGCCGGCGAGCGGGGGCCCCCTTCATCCTCGGCATGAGCGTCCAGCACCTGATTAACCACCTGGCGGATGGCGTCCAGGTCATCCCCTTGATTCCACACAGTAACTTATCCTTTGTTTTTGTTTACCGGGGCGTAGCTTAAACCAAGCCCCGGAACCCAGTAAACAAAGGGTCTATCAGGCAGCCAGAGCGGCCTTTTCCTCTTCCCGGGGAGCCCGGCGACGCTGCCAACGTTTCCATACCTTCTCGTGGAAGTGGTAAGCCACCGTGTTCACACACGGTTCCACCAACGCCGTGGCGCCACCAATGCGCCAGTCACCGGTCATGGCCCACACCACGAGAAACGCCACACTGATATGCATAATGCCGAAGCTGAATGTCTTCACCATGGGACACCTCCATCCGATTTGAAAATGATATCCATTATCAAACATGAAAAAAAACAGAAGCCCCGGATGGAAACAATAGTTTTTATCTATTAATGGACCATGGTTCCATAATAAAAACTTGTAACTTCGTTATGCAAAACGCTGCTCCCCTCCACTTATTCTTCTATTCTCAAGTATTGCATTACGAATAACTAAACTATAAGGAGCGACTTATGAGGGTAAGAGCTTTCACGCTAATCGCGGGTGCCGCTGTACTTAGCGCTTGTGGCGGCGGCTCGGGGGG